>Ga0209291_1001284_pt1 | contig 22533 bp, 19 predicted proteins | sample GOMGulsemesocosm_FD_184633 | JGI IMG/M metagenome (GOLD analysis project Ga0209291, IMG submission 184633) | Methane-oxidizing microbial communities from mesocosms in the Gulf of Mexico - GOM9B Gulf of Mexico (SPAdes) (version 2) | ecosystem: Environmental > Aquatic > Marine > Cold seeps...
TAGTGCGCCTGAAGTGCGTGCGCTTTTAGCTGATGCAGAAGGCGTGGAAGTGGTTGATGCTCCAGAGAAGCAAGAATATGCGAGCGCTGTTGGCAATGCGAGCGGCAGCGATGCCGTTTATGTCTCGCGTATACGTGAAGATCTAGCCGGCAATAATGGTATTAATATGTGGGTTGTCAGTGATAATGGCAGAAAAGGCGCAGCTCTAAATGCTGTTCAAATCGGCGAGTTATTGATCAAAAATTACCTGTGAGATTGCAGTCGCAGTGAATTGTAAGCTCAAGGCTTGTGAATGAGAGTTGACATGCCTATTTCATTGACCTCTAAGTGTGAAATAGGTATCTTCTTTAGTTAAGTTTTCTTGATAACTCTTTGATTTGTCTAGAATGGTGTTAAGTAGATGAGTTGATTTTTGTGTCTTACCTACTATGCTGTAGGTAATTGATTGTTTAGAAAGGTTTTTTTAGTTTTTCTATAAGGAAATGTTAATTCTATTAAATACTTTACTAAATAGGCCGAAACAATGACTTAATATGTATAGATATGAAACCTTGTTTTAAATCATGTCTTTAAGTTTGTAGTTAGTGCTTATCCAGAAACGTGGCCGTCGCTATCTATTTCCGGATGAGAACTAATAATAGCAAAAACGGGTAAAGGGAAAATAAATGCTTCGCAAATTTGGTTTAGGTTTGACCCTCGCAGCTTCATTGGTCGCGGCAAATGTTAATGCTTTAGGGATGGGAGAAATCCGGGTTAAGTCTGCTCTTAATGAGCCGCTTCACGCAGAAATAGCATTATTTCAAATCAATAATTTGAGCCCATTGCAAATCAAATCTCGCATGGCTGATCTGAATGACTTTGCGCTATCGGGCTTGGCTACCCAACAAGCGTTATCCAATGTGCGTTTTCAGGTCAGGGTGAGGCCTAATGGTACAGGTCGTATTATACTGACCTCTAAATTACCGGTCACTGAGCCGTTTATGAACTTCTTAGTTGAAGTGAATTGGCCAAATGGTCGTTTGATTCGCGAATATACCTTGTTGCTCGATCCCCCTTCTTATCAGTCATCATTAAATGGTCGCCCATTTAAAACCAATAATAATGCTGTAAAAACAACCCCGAAAGCGAAGCCTTCGAGTGCTAAAAAATCGCCTTCAAGATCAAAACGTGTGCCAGCAGATGTCGTTGTTGGAAAAGGGCAGTATTACATTACTGAGAGAGATACGCTCTGGGATATCGCGATTGCAAATCGTCCTAGCAAGCGAGTAACACCACAGCAAATGATGGTGTTGATGCAGCAGAAAAACCCGCCGGCGTTTCCAAATGCCAATATCAATGTGATGAAGGCGAAAGAGGTTATTGATCTACCAACACAAGCAGAAATAGATGGGCTAAGCGTGAAAGATGCCCAAGCAGAAGTTATACGCCAAACTAAGTTGTGGAAGAGCGGTAAGCTTCCTAAAATCGTAGAGAGCGTTGCTAAAGCGGATAACGTCGATAAAGCAGCTGTGGCGGCTGAAGAGGCGGCTAAGAAAACAGCGGCGATTTCTGATAAAAAATCTAAGTCTGACACTGAGAAAGCTAAAGTAGAGTCCAAACCCGATCCGAAAATAAAGCCTGCAGAGGACCAGATGAAAAAATCTGGCGCTGATAAAATGGCTAATGGTGATGCCTCTGTTGAAAAAGGCATGCTCAATGTTATTACCCCAGAAGAAGAGGCTAAGCGTCGCGCGTTGCAAGCTAAAACTGAAGCGATGGCGTTAGCGGCCAGTAAAGATTCAGAAAAAATAGCGCAATTACTGCAAAACAATGCTGAGTTGGATGTGAAGCTCGCTTTGTCTCAAGAGTCGATCGATAAACTTGAACGCGATAATACTGAGTTAAATAAAAAGCTTGAGACAATCGTTAAGCAGTTAGAAGACATTAACCGTTTGATATCGCTTAAAGATGAGCAGCTTGCTGTGATGCAAGATGAGTTGTCTGATGCAGAGGATGACCAGCAAAAGAAAGAAAAGGCTGAGAGCTCTAAAAGCTGGCTAGATAGGCTGCTTGAAAATACTGTAGGCATGATAGCGGCAGGTATCGGTTGGTTGTTGGCTATTATTGCCGGTGTGTTCTTATTGTTGCGTCGTAAGAAGAAAGATCCTGATGAGGATGAAATAGCCACTGAAGAAAAATCAGAACCAACTATTAGCTTGCCTGAAGAGGTGCTAGAAGAGGAAGCTGAATTAGAAGAGCTGGATGAGCCGGTGCCAGTTGAAGATTCAAACGCGAACATGGATGATTTGGATCTGGATTTAGATCTTGATATGGATATGGATCTTGATGAGAACTTTGATTCAGATGCGCTGGATGTTTCGCAGGAAGATGACGGTGATGATACGGATCTTGCGGCGGAGCTAGAAGCTCAGTTGGGTGTACCAGACGAAGATGAAGACGATGATGATCTGGATATGCTGGAAGGTATCGATAGTTTAGAATTTGATTTGGGAGAAGTCGACAGTGAAGAGGCTTCTGAAGATCTCGATGAGGCAGAAGAGTCAGAAGAGTTAGAAGAGTCAGAGGAAGATGCCGAAGAACGTGCCTTAGCTGAATTCGCCGCTGCGATGGAAGAAGATGGTGGTACTTCGCAAGATGAAGAATTAGAGCTAGAAATTGAAGAGCTTTCAGAAAGTGAAGACACGGATGAATTTTCAGAAGATGACGAGTTGCAAATTGAAATGACTGACACTGACAATAGTACAGTGGAAGAGGACGAGTTAGATATTGATGAGATAACAGAGCCGGTTTCATCGCTAGAAGAACTTGAGAGTGCGCAGGATTTGGTTGATGAAGCTGCAGATGCCTCTGATGCCGATTTAGCACAAGAGATGTTAGATAATGATCTGCTTGATTTACCCGATGAAGCAGCTGATACAACGGATGAGCCTGTTTCAGATGACCCACAAGATTTAGTTGATCAAGATTTATCGATTGAGCTAGATGAAGATGGCTTAGCTGAGGCAGAAGAGCTGTCATTGGATGAAGCTGCAATTGATGAAGAGGAAGAAGAGCAGATTCCGATGGATGATGCGCTGGATGATTTGCTCAGTGCTGATGATCAGCTGGATATGGAAGAAAATGCTAGCTCAGAAGAAGGTACATCAAGTGAAGATGCGCTAGATGCTGCTGAGCCCGTTTTAGATGAGGAACTAAATGAACTGTTATCAAGCACTGATGATGATATAGCGTTAGATACGTCGGCGCCTGAGTTTGATGCAGACAATGAAGATAATATTGACTTGTTGTCTGGTGAAGACGGTGTGCGTATGAAGCTTGATTTGGCACGTGCTTATGTTGAAATGGGTGATGATCAAGGCGCTAAAGATATTATTGATGAAGTGATGTCTGCTGGCGATGATGAGCAAAAAAGTGAAGCCCAAGAGCTGCTTGCAAGTTTGAATTCTAAATAGAGAAACGACTTTGCGCTGATGTCATTGGTGTAAGGATGAAAATTAAGGAGAAGGTTGTTTGTGTAACGATACAGAGCAATCTAAAGAAAAAAGTATAGGGGCGACGCAAGTCGCTCCTCGTCGTTTTGCCCTGTGTATTGAATATGCCGGTAAAAATTATAAAGGTTGGCAGTCGCAAAAATTTGACAACCTGCCCACTGTTCAAGAGCATGTTGAAGTTGCTTTGTCTAAGATAGCCAATCACCCCGTCAAGGTCGTCTGTGCAGGGCGAACCGATACAGGTGTTAATGGTACCTATCAAATAATACATTTTGATTCCCATGCGCAGCGCGACATGCGCGCTTGGGTGTTAGGTGCAAACAGTCAATTGCCAGAGGATATTGCAGTACAGTGGGCCGTGCCGGTTGATGATAGCTTTCATGCGCGTTTTTCAGCCATGTCTAGACGCTACCGCTATATCATTTATTCAAACCCAGTGATGCCTGCAATTTTGGCTAAGGGGGTGACTTGGACTCATAAGCCGCTAAATGTTGATGATATGCAACAGGCGGCTCAGTATTTGCGGGGCGAGCATGATTTTAGCTCGTATAGAGCCGTGGCCTGTCAGGCAAAAACAGCGGTGCGTACGATCAGTGCAATCAATGTTTATACCCATGGTGAATTGATCGTAGTGGATGTGCAGGCGAATGCATTTTTGCATCACATGATTCGCAATATTGCCGGTGTGTTGATCAGTATTGGAGCGGGTGAGGCTGAGCCAGTTTGGGCGCTTGATGTGCTTGAGGCAAAGGATAGGCGTAAGGGCGGGGTGACAGCTCCACCCCATGGTTTATATTTTGTTGATGTGAAATACCCTGATGAGTATCATTTGCCTGCATCGAAATTAGGTCCTTTTTTTATTGGTCGCTAATTGATTTGATAAGGTTGGTAGGTACAGGAGCCTGTGTTTCTTGACTCGTCGTTAGAAAAAGTAGATTAGTGTTTGGTTTGACAGATTCCTAGACTTAAAACTAATGCTAAAAAGCGTTGAAAATAATAGTGCCTCTGTTGGTTTGCTGCTAAAATTGCGCGCTTGAAATATTCGCTAAAAGTGATTTTTAACTAATGATATCTCGTGTGAAAATTTGCGGAATAACGCGGTTGCAAGATGCACAAGTTGCCATCAGTGCAGGCGCTAGTGCTTTGGGTTTTGTTTTTTACGCCCCAAGCGTGCGCTATATTGAACCTGCCAAAGCTGCAGAAATTGTTGCAGCACTACCTCCATTCATCACAGTGACTGCATTGTTTGTCAATGAAAGTGCGGCTGTTGTGAATGATGTAATCAGTATTGTTCAGCCTGATTTGCTACAGTTTCACGGTGATGAAAGTGCAGACTATTGCGAACAATTTGAGCGCCCCTATATTAAAGCGTTACGCGTTAAGCCTGATTTGGATTTAAATGCGGCCATAGCCGGTTTTGATTCTGCTCGTGCTGTTTTATTGGACACTTATGTTAAGGGCGTACCCGGTGGAACCGGCGAAGCTTTTAATTGGCAGTTGATTCCCGCACAGATTGCGCCAAAAATCATACTGGCAGGTGGTTTGGATGCGCTTAATGTCGCCACAGCAATAGAGCAAGTTAAGCCTTTTGCGGTGGATGTCAGTGGTGGAGTAGAGGCAAGTGCCGGGCTTAAAAGCGCTGATAAAATAGTTGCCTTCATGTCGCAAGTGAATAAGGCGAATGTGCTTTAGGCGATTATCTTCAGTCGACACTCTTTAATCGATAATATTTGCATCTTGGCCAATAAGAGCGAAGACCTGCGAAAAGATAAATGTTACCTTATGCTTTTCGTGAAATAGATTTATAGCTTTTCAGTTGAAATAACAACTGGTCGGCTTGAAACAAACGTAGGGCCTCAAATGTGTAGGCTATTCAAGATAGAATCCATCTGCTTTTGGATGGTACAGAAAACGGATTAAACATATGAGTAATTGGTTCGACAAAATTGTTCCTTCTCTTGTTCGCTCAGAATCTAAGCGAGCTTCAGTGCCTGAAGGTTTGTGGAAAAAATGCCCTAAGTGTGAAGCGGTTCTCTATCTACCCGATTTAGAGAAAAACCTAAGTGTATGTACTAAGTGCGATCATCACATGCGTCTTGCTGCGCGTGCTCGCCTAGAGAAATTTTTAGATGCGGGAACATTTAGTGAGATCGCTGCGGATGTAGAGCCTGTTGATCGCCTTAAATTTAAAGACAGTAAAAAGTATAAAGATCGTTTAACTGCGGCGCAAAAAGCCACGGGTGAAAAAGACGCGTTAATTGCGATGCGCGGAGAAATGAAAGGAATGCCTGTGACGGCAGTCGCTTTTGATTTCCGTTTTATGGGCGGCTCAATGGGAGCGGTTGTTGGTGAACGCTTTGTGCAGGCGGCCAATGTTTCGATTAAGGAAAAAATCCCTCTTATTTGTTTCTCAGCATCGGGTGGTGCGAGAATGCAAGAGGCGCTTATCTCGCTGTTTCAAATGGCAAAAACATCTGCTGTACTTGAAAGAATGCGCCTTTTAGGTATTCCATATATTTCAGTATTAACAGATCCTGTTTACGGTGGAGTCTCTGCAAGTTTGGCTATGTTGGGTGATCTTAATGTCGCTGAACCAAACGCGTTAATCGGTTTTGCAGGTCCGCGTGTTATCGAGCAGACTGTAAGAGAGAAATTACCAGAAGGCTTTCAGCGCGCCGAGTTCTTATTAGAGCACGGTCAGGTGGATATGATCATCTCTCGTCTAGAATTACGCGATAGATTACACAGCCTACTCTCTATGATGGTTGAACAATTTGCTATCCCTCAAGTAGATGCTGAACCGGTCAATGATGATGAAATAGAGTCAGAGGAAGGCTCAGTAACCGTCGATGCGCAAGAACAAAGCGTTGACGAAAAGACGAGTCAATAAATGTTAATGAAAGCCGCAGCCTTTGCTCGCGGCTTTTTTTGTGATGTAAAGAATGATGAATCGCACTGAATATAGTTTAGATCAATGGCTTGAGTGGATACTGGCAAATCACCCCTCTGAAATTGATCTAGGCCTAGCCAGAGTTGGTCAAGTGTTTTCGCGTATGCAGCTTGACTTGTCTGCATCTAAAATTATTAGCGTTGCCGGCACGAATGGCAAAGGCTCGACGACAGCTTTACTTGAATCTATCTATTTGGCTGCAGGTTTTTCAACCCTCGCTTATACCTCCCCGCATATGCTCTTTTACAATGAGCGTGTAAGACTAGATGGCGTTAATGTTGAAGATGAGCAGCTAGTCACTGCTTTTAAAGCTATTGATCTAGCGATGGGTGAGGCGGATGAACGCATTTCTCTCAGTTATTTTGAAATAGGCACACTTGCTGCGCTCTATCTTTTATCTGTGTATAAGCCCTGCGTTGCAATTCTCGAAGTGGGTCTTGGCGGACGGCTGGATGCGGTTAATATTGTGGATGCCGACGTAGCTGCGATAACGACTTTGGCGATAGACCATGTCGATTGGCTCGGTGATGATATTGAGCAAATTGGTCGTGAAAAAGCAGGCATCGCTCGTAGCGGTCGCGCATTGATTTGCGGAGAACTGTCACCCCCAGACAGTATCGCGGTATTGAGTGATGCACAGGGCTTCTTATTGCATCAAATCAATAAAGAGTTTAGCTATGATGTGTCTGCTCATGGCGATCTGTGGGATTGGCGCGGGTTGGATGTTGATGGCAATGCTCTTAAGTACACGCAAATGAGTGTTCCTTCTCTGCCAGTGCAAAATGCAGCGACGGCTTTGCAGGTTATCTCGCTACTTGGCTTAAAATGTAATCTTAGTGCTATAAACGCAGGCTTAGTCAATGCTGGCGCTATAGGGAGATTGCAAAGTGCGCAGTATAAGTCTGTGTCTTTGTTGTTGGATGTGGCGCATAATCCTCAATCAGCAACGTATTTGGCAGAGACTTTAGCGGCTAAAGGGCTTACCGGGAAAGTACGTTTGATATTAGGCGTATTGGGTGATAAAGATAGCGAAGGTGTTATTAAAGCTTTGGCGCCTGTTGTGTCAGATTGGCATTTTGTGAGTTTGGATGTATATAGAGGTCAAACTGCGCAGCAATTGGGTACTAAGCTATCAAGTTACACTGAAAATAGTCAAAGCTATTACCATGATGATATGGCAAGTGCGTTAGAGAAGGTCAATCAAGAGTGTCGTGATGATCAGCAAGTCGTAGTCGCAGGATCATTTGTGACTGTTTCTCAAGTGCTTGAGTTACTGTAAGGAAATAATCCATGGAATTGGTGGTAAAAAAACAAATAATCGGTGTGCTAGCGTTAGTCTTTATCCTGTTAGTGTTTTTTCCGATATTTTTTAGCGGCAACGGTTATAAAGAGCGTCATTTGCCTTCTGTCATACCGCCAGCTCCGACGGCTCAAGCCTTTCAAAAGATAGAACCTCTGTTAAAGCCCTTGCCGGACACGCAGCAAATAGCTGCGATAAAAAGCGTTCAAGTTAAGGCGGATGCGAAAAAAAATGAAGCGGGGCAGCTTGATCAACAGGGCGTACCGGTTGCTTGGACGCTGCAGCTGGCAAGTTTTAAAGATGAGGCCAATGCCAGAGCGCTGCGTAAGCAGCTATTAAAAGCGGGGCATAAAGTCTATAGCCGTAAGAACGGCTCATTAGTAAAAGTATATGTTGGTCCTGAAATTAAAAAACAACGTTTAGAGGCGTTGAAGCAGGGTTTGAAAAAAGATTTTGGTTTAGATGGGCTGTTGGTAAGATTTACCACACAGCAATAGAGGGAATAGTGAATTGATGAATTGGGCTGACTGGGTGATTATTGCTATTTTGGTAATATCAGCGTTGTTTAGTATTCGCCGTGGCTTTGTAAAAGAAGCTTTGTCTCTGGTGACTTGGGTGTCTGCATTTATCGTTGCTCGTTTGTTTTCAGGGGCAATGGCGGTCGTTTTAGAAAAGTATATTGAAACGCCGTCGGTGCGTATTGCTTCGGCGTTTGCGTTGTTGTTTGTGATCATGCTGATACTGGGGGCGATTGTTTCCAATTTGTTTGAAATGCTAGTCAGTGCGACCGGATTAAGTGCCACTGATCGAGTGTTGGGTATGGGCTTTGGGATTGTTAGAGGTGCTCTAGTGGTCGTGGTTTTAGTGGCGCTCGCCGCTCACACGCCAGCGATTGAAGATGAGTGGTGGGACCAGTCACAGTTGATTCCTCATTTTGTTTTGATGGAGTCTTGGACACGTGATGTGGCATCAGATATTGGTCAAGTAATTTGGCAAGTGGGAAGCACTCAGTAATTGAGTGTTTCTTGGAAGTAGTAATACAATAATAAATTTTTAATTAGCCCGGATATTACGTGTGATATTCGGGTTATAACCCTGAGGTGTAAGAATGTGCGGAATAGTTGGCTTGGTTTCCAAGTCATTGGTTAACCAAACGATATTTGATGCGTTAACCGTGTTGCAACACCGCGGACAGGATGCTGCTGGAATGGTTACTTGTGAGGGAAATAAGTTTTTTCTGCGTAAAGATAACGGTTTAGTGAATTCTGTTTTTCGCACTAGGCATATGAAAAACTTGTTGGGGAATATTGGTATTGGCCATGTTCGCTACCCAACCGCAGGTAGCTCTTCTGCTGCTGAAGCGCAGCCTTTTTATGTTAATGCGCCTTACGGTATCGCATTGGCACACAATGGTAATTTGACCAATACTAAAGAACTTGAAGAGGAGATGCGCAGGGTAGATTTGCGTCATATTAACACGAGTTCTGACTCTGAGATTTTGGTTAACATATTAGCGCATGAGTTACAGATAAAAGGTAAGTTAAAACCTTCTCCAACCGATATCTTCGGGGCCGTGAAAGGTGTACATAAGCGAATTAGAGGTGGTTACGCAGTTGTCGCTGTGATTACCGGTTTTGGTGTGCTGGCTTTTCGCGATCCAAAAGGCGTTCGACCGTTAGTCTATGGTCTTAGGCAGACGGATGAGGGGCAGGAAGCCATGGTTGCATCTGAAAGTGTTGCACTGGATATTGCAGGCTTTAAGCGTGAGCGAGATGTAGCGCCAGGTGAAGCCATTTTTATTGATCTTGATGGCAATGTGCATACTGAGCAATGTGCAGCAAATGCCTCTTTATCACCCTGCCTTTTTGAACAAGTATACTTTGCCCGCCCTGACTCTGTGATTGATGGTATCAATGTGCACAAGGCGCGGATGCGCATGGGTGTTAAATTAGCCGAGCGTGTTAAGACTGAACGTCCAGAGCATGATATTGATGTTATTATCCCTATTCCGGATACGAGTCGTACATCTGCACTGGAAATGGCGGAACAGTTAGGTGTGCCATTTCGTGAAGGGTTTATTAAAAATCGCTACATAGGCCGTACCTTTATCATGCCAGGACAAGGTGAGCGAACCAAGTCGGTGCGTCGCAAACTGAATCCTATAGAATCAGAGTTTAGCGGTAAAGTTGTGATGTTGGTTGACGATTCGATTGTACGCGGGACAACGTCTCAGCAAATCGTACAAATGGTTCGCGAGGTCGGTGCTAAGAAAGTGTATTTTGCATCTGCAGCGCCACCGGTTCGACATCCGAATGTTTATGGTATTGATATGCCTTCGCCTTCTGAATTTATCGCTTTTGGGCGTACTGAAGATGAAATAGGTGAGGCGATTGGTGTCGATTGGATGATTTATCAAAATCTAGAAGATTTAAAAGATGCAGTAGCTGGTGATCAGCATTTTGACAGCTATGAAACTTCTGTTTTTGATGGCCAGTATGTGACGGGGGATATTACCCCTGAATATTTAGCGCGTATCGACTCAAAGCGTAATGATGCTACTAAAACTGATAACGAAGATTTGCAAGATGGTGAAAATGCGCCGGTTGATTTGCATGAGAAAATTCATTGATCGAGGCCTCGCCTTAAAGGCTTAACAAAAAAGCGCAGTTTCTACTGCGCTTTTTTTGTTTGGGTTAAATAAAGATATATTACGCAAGTACGAACAAGTCTCCAGATGTTTCCTGTGCTTTTTTAGTCAGGTAAGTCTAAGCGGTCAAATCCGCGGAAGAATGGGCGCGAATGGCTTGTCCTTTATACGTGTTCTGACAAAGGAAATAGATGAAACCAAATTTCATCTCTTAAGCTAGATGAAACAAGATTTCATCTCTGTTAGCCGCTTAGCTTTCTTTTAAACGTAAGCACCCTTTGGGGCGTACTGGATAGTATGTGCTCTTGGTTAATGGTTTTCGCCGGGCACAGACTTTTAGCTCCATGCAAAGTCTAAGTGCCAACATCCATGTTGGCAACCAGTTCGCCTGTCATTGTGCTCTTTGGGTAAACCATTGCCTGAATGACAAGCAATACTGTATGTCAGGGGCGTCTGGGGCTTGTTCGTTGCTTCCTCAGGTGTATCCTCATTATTTGAAAGTAGATTCTGTGCCATTATGGCGCGGTAGTTGATTGGTTTTGAGTTAGGTATAAGAGATTAATGGCAAAAATAATGTTGGCTCCTATGGAGGGAGTGGTTGATGCGAATATGCGTGATCTATTGACCTCTGTAGGTGGAATAGATTGTTGTGTCACTGAATTTATTCGTATCACATCACAAAAGCTGCCCGCGCGCGACCTGCTTAAAAAAGTCCCAGAGCTCAGTGATAAAAGTAGAACGCCTTCAGGTGTGCCTGTATTGGTGCAGTTTTTAGGGTCAGATCCGCAGATGCTGGCTTATCATAGTCAGTTGGCTGTTGAGTTGGGTGCTCAGGCGATTGATCTGAATTTTGGTTGCCCTTCGAAGACCGTTAATAAACACCGAGGAGGTGCTGCACTGTTGGGTGAGCCTGATGTGCTTTATTCAATCGTATCGCAAGTACGCCAGTCTCTACCTGCGCATATACGCTTGAGCGCAAAAATGCGCTTAGGCATAAAAGATAAAAACTTAGCGGTTGAAAATGCCAGCGCGATTGAAAGTGGTGGTGCTTCATCGTTAGTGGTGCATGCGCGTACCAAAATAGAAGGGTATAGACCTCCAGCACACTGGCAATGGGTAGATAAGATTAGACGAAGTGTCGATATCAACGTGATTGCCAATGGCGATATATGGAACGTGGATGATTATAACCGCTGTCGAGAAGTGACAGGTTGTGAAGATGTGATGATAGGTCGGGGGATGTTAGCTAACCCTGCATTGGCGCTGTCAATTAAAAAATATTTGCTCAAAGAGGGTGATGTAGACTTTGATTGGTTAGACACACTTGAGCTAATTAATACCTATTATCTAAACGTACAACAGCAGTTAGAGGCTCCCTTTGTGCCTGGGCGAGTAAAGCAATGGCTAAATATGATGCGTCAACACAACCCTAAAGCACAAGTGTTGTTTGATAATCTAAAGCAGCTTCGCGAGCTTGATGAAATTACCAGCCTGTTACGTCGGGAAATGGAGCGGGCCTATAACACTCGAACTGTCGCAGGCTAGATGACATAAACGCCGCAAGCAATTACTGTTTTAAAAGTATCGGCATTGTGGGGTTTAATAGACGTAAATGAGCCTATGAGCCGATTTTTAACGCCGCATTATCAAGTGCAATCGTTAGCTGAGGTTTTAACCCGTCAAAGAGGCTGATGCATTGTTTGATCACCCTCTATTTAGTCAAGTATCATCCTAAAAACGGCAGTTGACCGCTTAAAGTGAAAGTTAAGTCATTTTTATCATTGAACTTTATCTCGATTAGTGCATTCACTCTATGAGCGAATGCACTACATTACTTTAGGCTTGCTAAATCGCACCGTAACTTCGTTATGACTTTTGCAAAGGGAACAACCATTTACGGAAAATCAAGCCTCATTACAGCACGATTTATCTACGTTAAAATAATGCCCAACTGCCGTTTATAGAATTATTCAAATTATCTTGGTCTGCTTGAAAGCCTTCTTTGCTTATTTCGATCATTGCTTTGCGATTTATCTTCCTCTTCTTCGAGTTTGAATAGCACCAAATTATTTAGGAAGGCAAGTAAGGCCTTTCTGTCAGTTTCAGAGAGATCGATATAATTTTGCTTCGCACTTTTTGCCTCTCCACCGTGCAGTTTAATTGCTTCATCGAGTGTGGTCGCTCTGCCATCGTGTAAGTAAGGTGCTGTAGAGCCTACGCCCCATAGTTCTTTGGTAATAAAATTTGCAGGACCAGTGCCTGCTTCATCGATTGGTTCTGCTAACGCCGCTCCCATGTCATGGCGTTTTAAATCACCGTAAAGCTCAACTATAGTCGTACCATCAGCGGCCTTTTTAAAATTACCAAGATGGATGTTTCTACCATGACGCTGTTTAATTATGTTGTCTGGGAGGTCTTTCGTTAAATCAAAACTGATCGCATTCGCCAGTGATAGTCCTTTACTGATGGGATCTTGCCCGGCGGGGAAAAGTTGATCTCGAAATCTTGGGTTGCGACTTGGTTCGCTAAAAACAGGGTTATTTAACGCCATCCTCGGCGTGTGACAACTGCTGCATGCCGTGCTGCTAAATAGCGTCTCTCCCGCTTTGATCTCAGATCGTTGCTCTGTGCTAAGGGGTTTGCTTAACTGTAAACTCGACAGTTCAAGCAAAGTAGTCGGTCTAGGTTGTGCTGCCTGATAAATCACGAGTGAGGTTATATCTCCCACACCTAGCTCGTTGACGACACTGTCATAATCTGCATCAATATTATCGCCAACAAGCTCGGTAGCTTGTAGTCCCAATTCATTATTGCTGGCGCCGCGTACAAAGTCGCGAACATTGCTGACCACTCCTTTCCACTCTATAGGTTTCACCAATAGGTCAGGGTCTATGCCCCTCACTGCATTTGTGTCCACATGGCCATCAGGATCAACTGAAATAGATCCAAAATTTACGCCTTTGGCACTGAGGGGAGCGGTAATAGTTTGCGAACTGCTCGCTGCCTGAATAGTCGCAAGTTCCAATTGTTGCTGCAGTGCATCACTCATTTCTTCTGCGAGCAGTTGCAAGGCACCCAAGCCAAAAATATGGGGGGGTTGTCGGGTGATAAACTTGCCTATATCGCCACTGTGTAAAGGATCCCTGATATTGTTCATCATCACTTTACCTGCGCCATCGCCAAAAGGTACACCATGACAAGCATCACAGCTCTGTGCATTTGGCCCTGTGACACGTTTCGGTAAATGGCTTCCCCACTGTGTGGCCAAATTTAAATCGGCTCGGGGAACTAAGCTCATGAGTTGGCCATTACCGATGTTAGCACCAGCGCCTTCACTGGCTAAAAAGGGGTGCTCAAAAAGCTCATCTCCCACCTCAAATGCCTTAAGAAATGCCTGTAAGCTGTTTTGTTGGTTCAACGCATTGAGGTCAAATTGATCTATGTGCTGGAATGTCTCAGCTTTGAGTGCACTGCTAAATGTTAGCGCACTGGCTAGCAGATAGCAGGTGAGTTTAGGGGGGAATAATTTGGCTCTACTTGACTGCATGGTTTTCTCCTCATGGGCTTATTAAGACAAGGGGATCCTACAGTCGGTTAATAGGGAGCAATGACTGAATTTAGATCTAATGTCTGCTGGGATTTCGACAATACTCTCTCGTCTACGCGCAGCGAAGAGAAGGGTTCAGAGGGGAAGTATTGACGTTAAAAAAATAAAGATAGTTTTGTCAGGTGTAAATGCTGAGTAGCCCGTCGGTATTAGACTGCTCGAATATTTCACGAATAGTATTGAAGGTTTGTTGACGCTGCTCTTGTGTCGTTTCGGTATCTTCCAAAATAGCGATAAAGGCTTCTATTTGTGAGAGCAGACCGTCATCAGTTAGCAGGTTGAGATTGTTGTTTTGAGTTGAAGACTGATTGCTATTTGTTGGTGGCGGCCTGCCTTGTTCTGGTGTTTCTATACCCGCTAGCGCGCCTATCTCTTGAGCGTTAAAGCCAGCGTCGGCAACTAATTCTGCAAGTTCAGCAGAAGGTGCAATATTTTGCTCTTGGAACAGCTCAGCTATTTCAGATGCCTGCTCAGCAGTCAGCGACTCGCGGTGGTATTCGCTTAATATATCGCTAACAGATTGTTGCTGTTGCTCAGAGAGCTTTTGCAAGGTTGGAGCTTTTGTTGATTGCTGTAGCGCAAATGAATTGAAATTAATCTCCATCATCAATCTCCTTTAACCTGTCTAGGTGGTTAGGCGCGAAAAAGCTATGTAAACAATTGGTGCGCATAGGCCATTAGAAAACTTTGTGGTCACCTTATTGGTTTTATGCAGGGATGCATTTATTTAGCGAATGCATGGGCGCATAAGAGCCTGATGATAATATTTTCTAGTTTTCTAGTTTTCTAGTTGCATCAAGAGCGTGTGCAGGCTTTCGTGATTCGAGTAGCGAATCTAGTTTAAGCAGATTTAGCGTCTGCATCGCATCAATGCGACATGTTCAGCACCATTACTTTGTCCTCACAGTGTAACTGATAGTGTGAGCAACATTGTGTGGCGAATGTGGAGTTGATTTTTTTATTTAAATGGCGATTTTATTTCGGATCGAATTTGTAGCCTACACTGTAAATCGATTTGATTGGCTCGTCATCGGTGAACATAGGCTGCAGTTTTTTTCGCACATTTTTGATGTGACTATCAATAGTTCGGGTAGACACTAAGCGATAATCGTTGTAGATAACATTGAGTAAATCGTCACGACTAAACACAATACTGGGATGGCAAATGAAATGGTTGAGTAAGCGGAACTCTACGGGAGTCAATTCAAGTAAAGTATCATTAACAAGAATTTCCATTTTAGCTAGGTCCACTTTAAAGGTGCTATTTAGTGGCGAAGCCTGCTCTAAAAACAAGTCTAGTCGTCGCAGTTTTGCATCTATTCTCGCAACCATTTCTCGCATGCTATAAGGCTTACAAACATAGTCATCTGCTCCATTTTTCCAGCCGACAAGACGTTCACTCTCTGCAACTTTGGCAGTGGCCATCAAAATGGGTACGGTTGAAGAGCGGCGAATTTCTTGACAGATTTGCATACCATCAAGACCAGGCAACATCAGGTCTAGCACAATAAGATCAGTATGATGGGTTGATAGCCAGTGAATAACTTGATCGCCTCGATATAGGCAATCGGTTTGATAATCGGATTGTCTCAAGTAGTCTTGTAACACGTCTGCCAGCTTCTTTTCATCTTCAACGATTAGCACGTGTTTACTTAGCTGTAAATCTTGTGACATAAGATACCTTTAGCAATAATCATGAATAATGGGTAACCGGATAGTAATGTCTAGGCCGCCCAAGTTATTGTTGTTTGCGGTTATAACTCCTGCGTGCATGCTTACAATGTCTTCGCAAATCGCTAAGCCTAGTCCAGAGCCGCCATTGGTGCTGCTTCGAGATTTATCGACTCGATACAAGCGCTGGAATATCTGACTCAAATCTTGCTCAGGTACGTTTGGCGCACTGTCTGCAATTATTAACGTTATCCAATCGGTGTCGCGATTTAGTTTGGTCGTCACTCGTCCCTCTGCGTGGGTATAGCGCATACTGTTTTCCAGTAAGTTAGATATTAACTGGCAGAGTCGATTAGGATCGCCGCTGATCATGAAATCTTGGTTAGCGCTGATCTGCAAATTCAATACCAGCTGTTTATCAGCCATTCTCGGTTTAAATAGACTATGCTGGTGACGACAGAGTTCTGCCAGATCTAGCGGCTCTATTTGCAGTTTCAAGGTGCCGTGATCGGACATAGATAATTGATGTAGATCGTCAACTAGTTTTGTCAATGTTTTGACATCGCTATAAAGGGAGGCAAGACGTTGGTTGGTGGGTTGGCGGATGCCATCTCTGATAGCCTCAATCTCACCGCTGAGGACAGATATCGGGGTACGTAATTCATGGGATATATCAGAAATCCACTGTCGCCGCAGCTGCTCATTGCGCTCTAGCTTAGTTGCCATTTGGTTGAAACTAGTAGATAGCTGAGCAAGCTCGTCTTTGCCCTCCACGGCGACTCTCGTTGTCAAATTCCCATTTGCTAGCAATGTGGCCGCTTTGGCCACTCGACCCACGGGTCTAGTAAAAAGCCGGGCTAGGCAGATGGAAACGATAAAAGTCAGAAACCAGCCAAACAGAGAGAACATAGCGATATTAGTATACTGTTGGTTAACAAAATTGCGCGCTACGCTATCGGTCTCAAGCTTCAAGGCAATTAACCCAAGCCAGCCCACAGTGGCTCCTTCGACTTCAATGACTTGCCAGGAGTTAACCTGATCAATTTCAGGGGGACCAAATACCCTCTGCTTGTCAGCATCCGTTAATAATAAGCGATTGGCCAACGTTCGCTGTTCTACGTTATTGCCCGGTGGACGAGGTGACCCGCGCTCAGGCGGTGGAGGAGGGCGTTTAAAGTTGCGAGGGGGAGTGTCGTCGAATCCGTGTCTCTTTTTTTTATGTTCTGGAGGAGGACGGCGTTGCTGGCTTAATCGATCAGTAGCAAAAAGCTGTGCAGTCTCTTGTAGCAACTCCCTCCATATTTTGGGGTTGTTACGAACGGCCGTCCAGCTACCATGTTGTTGGTAATAACCGGCTAAGCTTACCGCTACCTGACGGCTAGTAGCGAGTTCCTTTTGCAGCAAATACTGGTCAAAGCCTTGTCTAAAAGACCAGTTGATAACGATCAGCATAAGTATTAATAAACTGCTGAAAGTAATAATCAAAGTAATCAATAATTTATAGAAAATTTTATGACGCAAAATGTGGCTCTCAAAGAAACTACCAAAATATTGTAACCTACAAAAGTGTAGCAAATATGTAGATAAATGAAATTATGGGATATAACTGGTATTTTATTGGAGCTGCGTAAATTATTTAGAATATGAATTTAACCGTACGAAACTAAAACAAAGAGTAGGCTGTAATATGTGGTTTATTTAGTGTTTAGTCGTTTGAGGAAAGTCGTTATGAACAGGAGGTTTTATGACTCGTGCGCGTTCACTGCAGAGAGGGAGCACAACAATCATTTGTTTCTGGATGGAAACTAGGCAGTTTTCATTCAGAAACATGACCGTAGCGAGGACGGTTCAACCGTTCAAGAAGGCAACCACTAAATGTAGGCGTTTGCTTATTTCAAACAACTAAATCAAGTGGGGATCAGATTGGATGAGTGAGACTTTCGCAGTAGGCGGCTGTTTCTGGACGCTAGTTAATATAAAGGTGATATTCCTTTGTTTCGCAGCATCGCTAGTAGGCGAATTAACGGCAGGCCAATCAGGCTATTAAAATCATCTCCCTCGAGTTTGTCGAACAAAGCAATACCTAAACCTTCAGCTTTAAAACTACCGGCACAGTTCAAGGGTTTTTCAATTGCAATATAATGACAGATCTCTTGGGTGGTTAAGACTCTAAAATGGACGTCGAATATCACTTGCTCAAGTTGATAGCTTTGGTCGCTGCTGTCTAATAGACAAAGACCGGTACGAAAACTGACTTTTTTTCCTGAACATAGAGCAAGTTGTTGCTCTGCTTTAGGGGTAGTATGAGGTTTTCCTAGGATCTTTCCATCAAGCAAAGCGACTTGGTCGCTGCCAATAATAAGGCTATTAGGGTGCTGTGTAGCAATTTTTTGGGCTTTTTCAAGCGCTAGTCTTTGCACCAGTTGCGCGGCATTTTCATCTATTAGTGCTTTTTCACAAATATGTGGGCTAATACAGTGGTAAGGGATGCCGATTTTATTTAGAATGTCGCGCCTATAGGTTGAGCTAGAGGCAAGTATGATGTCTCGCATTAGTAAAACTCTCAAAAAAAGTAGCTTGTCGGAAAAACTTTTAGCTTTTGCTAGAAAGGCGTAGAATATACGCGATTTATTACGACAAACATACGTTTCCCTTTGACAGAAGGGGTTAAGGTACATAGAATTGCGCGCTTATGTTGAATGTTAAATTACCTAAATATGTAGACCCGCGAAAGCTTGCTGATCGGGGCATACAATTGACAGGGGTTATAGCTGTCAATGAGATGACTGAATTATCGCAGATGCTTGTTCAATCCAATGCAGAAGTGATGACTGAGTTAAATTTCTCTAGAGATGAGCTGAGAATTAGAACAATTTCAGGAAGTGCGAAGGTGACGGTTCCGGTGCAGTGTCAACGCTGTTTGGAATCGGTCGATGTTGATCTGTCGGCAAATTTAAATTTGGCGATCTCGTATAACGAAGAAAAAGCCCAAACACTTCCTAAATATTATGACCCTTTAATTGTAGAGGGTGATGATTTAGAATTACTGCCATTAATTGAACAAGAGTTGATACTGAGTTTACCTATAGTGTCATATCATTCAGATTGCAGTATACAAACCAGTTTTGGTGATGGAAATGCAGTGGCTACCGCAGCGACTGAAAAACCAAATCCATTTAGTGTCTTGGCCTCTTTGAAGGGCAAGACCGACAAGAAATAAGTTATTAGGAGTTATATCAAATGGCAGTACAGAAGAGTAAGAAGTCACGTTCACGCCGTGACATGCGTCGTTCACACGATGCGCTAACAGGTCCAACTTTAACTGTTGATGAGACTACAGGTGAAACTCACCGTCGTCATCACATGACAGCTGACGGTATGTACCGTGGTCGTCAAGTGACAGCAGCTGATAGCGAGTAATCGTTGTCTGATCGCGTATATATAGCGATCGATGTGATGGGTGGAGACTTAGGTCTCCACACTATCCTCCCAGCTTCCATTGCCGCCCTGGCAAAAAAATCCTCTCTTTTTTTATATCTATGCGGTAATAAGTCAGCGATTTTAAGCTACTTTGAGCATAAAAAAACCTCCCATAAAATCCTGCAGCGTATTGAAGTCATTGATGCATTGTCCATCGTTGAAATGGATGCTAAACCGTCTTTTGCAGTGCGTCATCGCCGTGACTCTTCTATGTTTATTGCGCTTTCTCTAGTGCGAGATAAAAAAGCCCAAGCTTGTGTAAGCGCAGGAAATACTGGCGCTCTGATGGCGATGAGTTGTTTATTGCTGAAAACAATTGAGGGCATTTCTCGGCCCGCTATAGTGGCAAGTCTGCCGACACTGAAAGGTTCGTGCACAGTGCTTGATTTAGGGGCAAATATTAATTGCAAAGCGCATCACTTGTATCAATTTGCAATAATGGGGTCTGCTCTTGCAAGCGCGGTGTATGGTATAGATAAACCGAAAGTTGGCTTGCTCAATATCGGCTCTGAAATAAATAAAGGTCTAGAGCCTGTGATTGAGGCGGGCGAGATGCTCAGTGGTCACGAGGATGTGAATTACCGCGGGTTTATTGAAGCGGATGATGTTTATGTTGGAAAAATAGATGTGATTGTCTGCGATGGCTTTGCTGGCAATATACTGCTTAAAACCAGTGAAGGCTTGGCTAAGTTTATAAATTTCAAAGTCGCCAAGAATTTGAAAACGAGTGTTTTTCGTCGTATGTTGACTTGGCTTGCTGCGCCTGTTTTGTTAGAGATACGCGAGCAGTTAAACCCTGCGCGCAGAAACGGCGCTGTTCTATTGGGATTACGCTCTGTGGTGGTTAAGTCTCATGGTGGGGCTAATAGGCAAGGTTTTGAAAGTGCTATCGATCAAGCGGTCAGCGCCCTTAGCTGTAATTTGGTGCAGTTGATAGAGCAGGGGATAAGCAAAAAATTGTAATATTGTAATATAGATGCTAATCAAAAGGTTTCCTTGGAGTTCGCGTCTATAAGTAATATATGTGTCAAAGAATGATAAAGTTCACTACATAGTGGGTTTTATATAATAATTAACTGATGTTGTATGGACGTGGAGCCTTAATATGTCGCAATCTAAAATTTTTGTTTTTCCGGGACAAGGTTCCCAGCAAGTGGGGATGTTGTCTGAACTGGCGTCAGAAAACCCAATTATTCAAGAAACGTTTGCTGAGGCATCACAAGTGCTGGGTTATGATCTTTGGTCACTAGTGCAAGAAGGGCCTGCTGAAGATTTAAATCAGACAGATAAAACCCAGCCAGCGCTGCTTTGTGCAAGCGTTGCGTTATGGCGCTTGTGGTTACAAAAAGGTGGCGAAACGCCCATTATTATGGCGGGTCACAGCTTAGGAGAGTATTCAGCATTAGTCTGTGCAGGCGCGTTAGATTTTGCACAAGCTATTGATTTAGTGCGTTTGCGTGGTGAGTATATGCAAGCGGCAGTGCCTGCAGGTACCGGTGCGATGGCGGCTATTTTAGGTCTTGCTGATGATCAAGTTGAGCTTGCTTGTGCTAGCGCAGCACAAGGTGGTGTTGTCTCAGCGGTTAATTATAACTGTCCAGGGCAAGTGGTTATCGCTGGAGAGAAAGAGGCCGTAGCAAGAGGTATGGTTGCTGCAAAAGAGCTAGGGGCTAAAAGAGCGATTGAGTTACCCGTCAGTGTGCCCTCTCACTGCGAACTAATGCGCCCAGCGGCAGAGCGCCTTGCGCAAAAGCTGAGTACATTAGACGTTAAAATGCCGACGATAGCGGTTGTGCAAAATGTGAGCGCAGCGATGCCTGAGACGGTAGAGCAAATAAAAGAAAACTTAATTGCGCAATTGTATTCCCCTGTATTATGGACAGCGTCAATGAAAGCTGCTGTGGAGCAAGGTGTAGATACAGCAATTGAATGTGGTGCTGGTAAAGTGCTATCAGGGCTCAATAAGAAAATTCATAAGCCGTTACAAGTTGCCTCTTTGGCTGATTTAGCAGGCTGGGAAAAAGCAACGGCTTGATACAGATGAATTAGGCACAGTCTAATTCATTGAAGGTTTAATTCCCCGCTTCATAAGTTGAAGCGAGGGGATGGGCCAGGGGCTTTATTTGTGTTTATGTCGCTTTGTTGAGTTTTTTTGTCAGAGCAAGGTAAACTATCAGTTTGGTGTGACCATTTAGTAATAGGAATTATAAAAATATGAGTATTGAAGGAAAAATAGCGTTAGTCACTGGTGCTACCCGAGGTATTGGTAAAGCAATTGCACAAGAGCTTGGTCGTCAAGGTGTGATTGTTATTGGTACGGCAACCAGGGATAGCGGTGCGCAGTCAATCAGTGAGTATTTGGCTGATTCTGGGATTGAAGGTGCAGGCATGGCTTTAGATGTCTCTTCTGATGAGTCCGTAGCAAGCATTATTAAAAAAGTGAATGAAGAGTTCGGTGTTATCGATATTGTTGTTAACAATGCGGGCATCACTAAAGATAACTTGATGATGCGTATGAAAGCAGATGAGTGGGATAGCGTAATTAATACCAACTTGTCCTCTCTTTATCGCGTCAGCAAAGCCTGTATACGCGGTATGAGTAAAAAGCGTTGGGGTCGAATTATTAGCGTGAGCTCTGTAGTGGCTTCTATGGGCAATGCGGGTCAGACTAACTATGCAGCTTCTAAAGCGGGCATGGAAGGGTTTTCAAGAGCGCTAGCCAGTGAAATAGGTTCGCGTAACGTAACAGTAAACTGCGTGGCTCCTGGTTTTATCGATACCGATATGACGAAAGATTTAGCCCAAGAGCACCGTGAGAATCTACAATCTAAGATTCCATTATCACGCTTAGGTCAACCAGAAGAAATCGCTGCAGTTGTTGGCTTTTTAGCCAGTGATGCCGCGTCATACGTGACTGGAGAGACTATTCAGGTTAACGGCGGAATGTATATGGCCTAAGGAAGCAGCGAGCAAGTCTCAGAGGCCCCTGGCGTACAGGATTGTTTGTGATTGAGGCAATGGTTGCAGGCGGGCTGGTTGCCAACATGGATGTTGGTACTTAGACTTTGCATGGCGCTAAAAGTCTGTGCCCGACAAAAATCATTAACAAAGAGCACGAACTATCCTGTACGCCCCGCAGTGTGGGTCTCTAAGCGGTCAACTCCTTTGTCAGAACGCTTATGAAGGACTCGCCATTCACTTCGCGTTCTTCCGCGGATTTAACCGCTTAGTTGTCCGCAGGGATAACCTGGTGGCTTATTCGCTACTTTCTTGACCTATAGGTCGTAAATTTTAAGACAGATTAGTGCTGATATTAGCAAAAACAGACATTTGTGATTGATATTTTCATAGATTTGTTGATAATTGCCTCATCTGGATATTTAAAAA
>Ga0209291_1001285_pt1 | contig 22498 bp, 15 predicted proteins | sample GOMGulsemesocosm_FD_184633 | JGI IMG/M metagenome (GOLD analysis project Ga0209291, IMG submission 184633) | Methane-oxidizing microbial communities from mesocosms in the Gulf of Mexico - GOM9B Gulf of Mexico (SPAdes) (version 2) | ecosystem: Environmental > Aquatic > Marine > Cold seeps...
ATCCAGGGCGTGTTTCGATTTCTTTTAAACTTTCTTCAAAAAGTTGTGCAAAATTTTCAGTCATAATGATTATATGAACTCAGTTTTTTAATCCAATTAACATACATGTTTCATGGGGTTATTAATAGAACCTAATGCATCCTTACGTTAGGTTGATTTTGAAGCTACATTGCTTCGTTTACGTTAACTTGCCATTAGCAAATGTCAAAATCTTAGCAACCACTTCTTCAATAGAAAGGTCAGTAGAATCAACAATTAACGCTCCTTCTGCTGGGATAAGTGGAGCGACCGTTCGGGTCTGATCTCGCTCATCTCGCTGACGTATGTCATCCAAAAGGCGCCCGATTTTAACATCAAAGCCTTTCTCTTTCAACTGATTAAATCGTCGTTGTGCACGTTCTTCTGCAGAAGCGGTTAAAAAAACTTTAACCGGAGCATCTATAAAAACGACAGTGCCCATGTCTCGACCATCAGCAACTAGGCCTGGAGCTACTTTAAATGCTCGTTGGCGACGTAAAAGTGCTTCACGTACGCGAGGGAAAGCAGCAATTTTTGAAGCAATAGCACCCACTTCTTCAGTTCTTATGCTATTACTAACATCTTCACCTTCTAAAATAACTTTCCCTTCTCCATCATTTGTTATTTCAAATTGAACATCCAAATGTGCTGCAATAGGGATTAATGGTTCTTCTTCTTCAATAGTTAATTGATGATGAAGTGTTGCTACTGCAAGCACGCGATAAATAGCTCCGCTGTCAAGTAAATGCCAGCCAAGTTGCTCTGCAACTAAACGAGCGGCTGTGCCCTTACCTGCACCACTAGGTCCATCTATAGTTATTACCGGTATTTGTTCTATCATATTTTTATCTACACTAAAGAAAGTTAAAACTAATAAAGTGAATTAATCTACGCTTGATTTAGTGATAGTCCTACTTGGTTTGCTAACGTGACAAAATTAGGGAACGAAGTCGCTACATTGTCACACTCTAATATTTCAATTTTACCAGAAGCTCTAAGTGAACTTATGGCAAAAGACATGGCTATACGGTGATCATCATGACTATGAATAGTTCCTGACGTTAATTGTCCACCTACAATATCTATACCGTCATTAAAAACAGTACAGTTTATATCTAATTCTTTTAAGCCATCGGCCATTGCTTGAATACGATCACTTTCTTTTACTCTTAATTCTTCTGCACCACGTAAACGTGTTGTGCCAATTGCACAAGCTGCGGCAATGAATATAGCGGGAAATTCATCAATGGCAAGCGGAACATCACGCTCATTAATATCAATGCCCTTTAATTGTGATGATTTAACGACCACATCAGCTACGGGCTCACCGCCAGCCATACGTTCATTGATAATAGATAAATCGCCATTCATTTGTTGCAAAATATTAATAGCACCAATACGTGTTGGATTCATACCGACATTACGAATGGTAAGTTCACCTGATTTAGCGATTAAACCTGCGACCATAAAAAAGGTTGCAGATGAAATATCACCAGGTACTTGAATATCGCAGGCCGTTAATTTATGGCCACCTTCAATTGATACTTTTTTACCAATGGATGTATCTTCAACGGATACAGGATAGCCAAACGCAGTTAACATGCGCTCAGTATGATCACGAGTTATGCCTGGTTCTGTAACAGAAGTAACACCATCAGCATAAATACCAGCAAGTAATACACACGACTTTACTTGTGCACTCGCCATCGGCAAGTCGTAGTGAATAGCCGTTAAAGATTGTCCTTGCTCAACACCGTGACAAATAACTGGCGGAGTCCCATTTTCAGCAGCGGAAATATTAGCGCCCATTAATTTCAATGGTTCAACTACACGCCCCATAGGACGTTTATTTAATGAATTGTCGCCCGCCATTTCGGAGGCAAAATTTTGCCCAGCGAGTAATCCAGACATTAATCGGATAGTTGTACCTGAATTACCAATATTTAATGCGTGCTTAGGCATGGTTAATCCACGTATTCCTTTACCATGAATAACAACATTTTGCTGTTCATCTGGGCCTTCTATTTGTATGCCCATCGCCTTAAAGGCATTCATTGTTGCTAAACAATCTTCTCCCGGTAAAAAACCTGAAACATGCGTAGTACCTTCGGCTAAAGAGCCAAACATAATAGAGCGATGCGAACATGACTTGTCACCCGGTACAGTGATATCTCCGGAAACTTTTCCAGCAAGGCCTGTGGTGATAGTTAATGTTTGTTTTGCTTGAGACATTTTTATTCCAATATATTATATTTGATATTTTACCTGTAATTTTTCAAATTACTTTTGATAAAAAGCATCATTTGTTTGTGATTGTTTGTGCGTATAACAATCTTCTTATTTGCTATTTTTAACGGCAAAGTCTTTCATAAAAGCAACTAAGGCCTCTATACCCGCTAACGGCATAGCGTTATATATACTCGCGCGCATGCCTCCCACATTACGATGTCCTTTTAAAGCCATCAAACCATTTGCTTCCGCCTGTGATAAAAACTCAGCATTCAAGCTCTCATCAGTTAACCAAAATGGGACATTCATTAAACTACGAAATTTCGTCTCAATATGGTTTTGATAAAAATCACTATTGTCGATATAACCATATAAAACGTCAGCTTTTTGCTTATTTACTTTCGATATTTCTTTAACACCACCCGCTTCTTTTAGCCATTCAAAAACCAAACCGGCTAAATACCAAGCGTAAGTTGGCGGTGTATTATACATTGAATCATTCTTGGCTAAAACCTGATAATTCATTATTGATGGTGTTGTTATTTGCGCATTGCCTAGTAAATCATTACGAACAATCACAATAGTTAAACCTGACGGGCCAATGTTTTTTTGTGCACCGGCATAAATAAGACCGAATTTTGTGACATCTATTTCATGGGACAATATTGTTGAAGACATGTCAGCAACAAGAGGTACTCCATGAGTTTCTGGTACGTCAAACATTTCGATACCGTCAACAGTTTCATTTGGACAATAATGAACAAAAGCAGCATTTGGGTTTAAACCCCATTCACTACTCGATAGGACATGTGTTTCATCTTCAACATTATTAACAACGTCAATACGGTTTATCTCACCGTAATTTTCAGCTTCAGCTGCTGCTGCTTTTGACCAAGAACCAGAAATAATATAATCAGCAGTCTTTCCTGGCGATAATAGGTTTAATGGCACCGCCGAAAATTGACCACGTCCACCACCGTGACAAAACAACACACTGTAATTTTTAGGAATAGCCATTAAATCGCGCAAATCAGCTTCGGCTTTTGCTGCAACGGACATAAATTCTTTACTGCGATGGCTTAATTCCATCACTGAACACCCTGTACCATGCCAGTTGACAAATTCAGCTTGAGCTTTTTTCATTACTTCTACAGGTAGCATGGCGGGGCCAGCACAAAAATTAAATACTTGAGACATATAACACAACACCTTCTTTCAAAATTTAAGAAACGATTGTCGATGCACTTGCTTAAAACTGTTTTAATTATTATATTTTTGGAACATCAATTTGGTCAGTATTCTCATTGTCAAAATAAGAAGGCTCATCAAATGGAAATAAGGTTGTACTCTGTAGGCGAATGAATCAGGTCTACAATTCGGTTCTTCCTGAACATAACAGCAAATATGCTCCTGCATTTGCTTAATACCGTTCTTCCTGAACATAACAGCAAATATGCTCCTGCATTTGCTTAATACCGTTCTTCCTGAACATAAAAAGGGCGGTGATTAACCGCCCTTCTTTCATTAGTTGCTAGCGGTAACTATTCGTTATCACCTTCACTGAGTTGCTCATCATCAGTTTCAGCTTCTGTTGGTACTTCTGGGGAAGTACTTTCATCTATTGAACCTTCTATCGTTGACGCATCAGATATTCCTTCTGAATTTTCATCCATATCTTCTGGTACATCTTCAATTTCATCAATACGCTGTAATGCCACAACATGTTCATCTTCCGCGGTTCTAATAATACGAACACCTTGAGTATTACGACCAATAACGCTCACTTCATTAACACGTGTACGAACAAGTGTACCGTTGTCGGTAATAAGCATTATTTCATCTAGGTCTTCAACTTGAACAGCACCAACAACTGGGCCATTACGATCGCTGACTTTAATGGAAACAACACCTTTAGTCGCACGACTTTTCGCCGGATATTCGGTTAATGCTGTGCGTTTACCAAAACCATTCTCGGTGATTGTTAAAATTGGTCCATCATTTTGAGGAACAATTAAAGACACAACTTTCTGATCACCTTCTAACTTAATACCACGAACACCAGTACCAGTACGCCCGATAGGTTTTAACGCCCATCTTTCTTCACCAGTTTCTTCATCTAGTTTAATTTCGCCAGTTTCACTGTCTCGAAGTTTTTCATTAAAACGAACCACTTTACCCGCATCTGAGAACAACATTATATCATTGTAACCGTCAGTAATAGCGACGCCAATTAAGGTATCGTCATCACGTAAGTTAAGCGCAATAATACCGTTAGCACGTTGGTTTTTATAAGCAGTTAGCGCTGTTTTCTTCACAGTACCAGATGCCGTTGCCATGATAATAAATTTATCTTCTTCGTATTCACGTACCGGTAAAATTGCCGTAATACGTTCACCGGTTTCAAGCGGTAAAATATTAACAATTGGACGACCACGAGCAGTACGACTTGCTAATGGCAGTTGGAAAACTTTCAGCCAATAGAGTTTACCGCGATCTGAGAAACATAAAATTGTATCGTGGGTATTAGCAATTAATAAACGTTCGATGAAATCTTCTTCTTTCATCTTGGTTGCTGCTTTACCTTTACCACCACGGCGTTGTGCTTGGTAGTCACTTAATACTTGATACTTAACATAGCCTTCATGCGATAGCGTTACGACAACATCTTCTTCGGTTATTAAGTCTTCCATTGATAAGTCATGTGATGCATTAGTAATTTCTGTACGACGTTCATCACCAAAATCATCACGAATCACTTCTAACTCTTCACGGATAACTTCCATCAAGCGTTCAGGTGAACCTAAAATGTGTAATAACTCAGCAATAACATCTAATAATGCTTTATATTCAGCTAAGATTTTTTCGTGTTCTAAGCCTGTTAACTTGTGTAAGCGAAGATCTAAAATTGCTTGAGCTTGTTGTAACGTTAAGAAGTATTGACCGTCTTTAATACCAAAGCCATCTTCTACCCATTCAGGACGTGCGGCATCATCGCCAGCAGCGCTAAGCATTTCAGCAACATTACCTAAGTCCCAACCGCGAGCAAGTAATTTATCTTTTGCTTCGCTAGGTGTTGGTGAGTTTTTAATTAACTCTATAATTGGGTCAATATTTGCTAAAGCGATTGATAAGCCTTCAAGTAAATGAGCACGTTCGCGAGCTTTACGTAATTCAAATATTGTACGGCGAGTAACAACTTCACGACGGTGAAGCACAAACTCTTCAAGCATTTCTTTGATGTTGAATAATTTAGGTTGACCGTTTGTTAACGCCACCATATTCAAGCCAAAAGACACTTGCATTTGAGTAAGCTTGTATAAATTGTTTAAAACAACTTCGCCTACTTCACCACGTTTAATTTCAATAACCATACGCATACCGTCTTTATCAGACTCGTCACGTAGGGCTGAAATACCTTCAAGGCGTTTTTCTTTTACTAGCTCAGCCATTTTTTCAATTAAGCGAGCTTTGTTGACTTGATAAGGTAATTCATGAACAACAATAGTTTCTTTGCCTGAAGTTTCATTAACTTCAATATCAGCACGGGCACGAATTTTAATTTTTCCGCGACCAGTACGATAAGCTTCTTCAATACCAGCACGACCACTAATAATACCAGCAGTAGGAAAATCAGGGCCTGGTATATGCTCTAAAATTTCTTCGAAGGTCAAGTCACTATTTTCAATAAGCGCTAAACAGCCGTTTATCACTTCGGTCAAATTATGAGGTGGAATATTCGTTGCCATACCCACTGCGATACCAGAAGTACCATTCACTAATAAATTAGGAATTCGCGTTGGCATAACAGCAGGAATATGTTCCGTACCATCATAGTTAGGTACAAAGTCTACCGTTTCTTTATCAAGGTCAGCCAAAATTGAATGTGCTATTTTAGACATTCTGATTTCGGTATAACGCATTGCAGCTGCGGAATCACCGTCAACTGAACCGAAATTACCTTGACCATCAACTAACATATAACGCAACGAAAATGGTTGCGCCATACGTACTATAGTATCGTAAACAGCAGTATCACCGTGAGGGTGATATTTACCAATTACATCACCAACAACACGTGCTGATTTTTTGTATGGTTTATTGAAGTCATTACCTAATACATTCATCGCAAATAATACGCGGCGATGCACTGGTTTTAAGCCGTCTCGTACATCTGGTAACGCACGGCCTACAATTACGCTCATTGCGTAATCTAGATAAGAATTTTTTAGCTCATCTTCAATATTGACGGGTGAAACATTATTTGCCAAATCGGTCATAAGTCGATGGTATCCCTTAACTTAGAAAGAATTCTGAAAGTTTTTTCGAAATTTTTATTATTAATTAACACGGCATACTAGCATAGTTTCAATGAGATGCCATACCGCTTTATTCCATTAAAAGGACTAAAAAGATAACCGATGAAAAGCCATCAATTTTCAACTGGTTAATAATCACTCTAAATGTTGGTGTATTCCATAGTGAATGACAGCTACTGGGCTTTTTTCCGTTCAAATATGCGGCGTTTTTCTATTGCTTTGTTAGTGATATTTTTATCCAAAATCTTACCTGCGCCTAACAAAAAATAAATTTCAGCAATAACAAATAGTGGGCCTATTAACAGTTGATTAATATCATCCATAAAAGCAGGTTTCGCTTTTTCATAATAATGACCAATAAATTGGATGATCCAACCTAGTACAAAAACACTGATGGCGATACTAATGTGCTGATCCATTTTCACAACTTCATGCACGCTCCACATTAAAGGTCCAAAAAGTACGATAGATAATATTGCAAGCGGAAATGAGAGCATGAAATAGTAAGTAAGCACAACGAGTGAAAGTATTCCTGTTAACGTAAAGGTTATCACTTTCAAGCCAATAAATTCCTCTATAAACGCTGATTTTAATTCAAACGAAACACTTGCTAATAATAAAGCAATTGACCAAATGATCATTGGAATGCCGATAAAATGAGTACGGATGTTTTTCTTATTTAAATGAACACTTTTATAGCTAGATAATTGTTCTATTGCTGACTTCATTATTGCCTCTTGGAATTTATCTCATCGTACCTGTTGAGTCATAACTTATCTTTATATCCATATTTTTTCAACTCTCAATAAAAATCTAAACGAAAGTCTTTAATTCATATCAAGAAACTCAACGGTCAGCACTAGGCGTAGCAAATGCTTTAGTTTAGAATCACTGATAATAATTGACCAAATAATGAAAATGTAATGTCGACACCCAGCAATGCAAAACCTATTAATGTAAACCAAGAAGAAATCGCAAAATTTGAAAAAGTCGCTAGTCAATGGTGGGATCTTGAAGGTGATTTCAAGCCATTGCATCAAATAAATCCAATTCGTCGACAGTTTATTTGTCAGCATATTGGCGACGTTTTTGGCAAAAAAATTATAGATGTTGGCTGTGGTGGTGGAATTTTAGCAGAGAGCTTGGCTAAACTTGGTGGTGATGTAACCGGTATTGATTTAGGCGAAGAACCATTAAATGTCGCGAAATTACATGCTCTTGAAAACGGTGTAAATGTTGATTATCAAAAAATTCCCGCGGAAGAAAAAGCCAGTCAGCAACCTGAAACATACGATGCAGTAACCTGTATGGAAATGCTTGAACATGTGCCAGACCCAGCTTCAATTATTCAAGCTTGTGCCCAAATGGTTAAACCGGGTGGTTATGTTTTCTTTTCAACATTAAACAAATCAATTAAGGCATATTTACTGGCGATTGTTGCCGCTGAGAAAGTGCTAAAAATTGTACCAGAAGGAACTCATGACCATAACAGTTTTATCCGCCCTTCTACCCTCATCGGTTGGGCAGAATCATTTGATTTAAAATGTATTGACGCCGCAGGAATTCATTACAACCCACTGACAGAAAATCATAAACTTATTGCTTCGCTCGATGTAAATTACATACTTTGTTGTCGTAAAGTTTAGCTAAAGGAATAAACACTCATGAGTAATAAAATTTCGGGCGTATTATTTGATCTTGACGGAACATTATTAGATACAGCGAATGATTTAGGGGAAGCACTAAATTATGTGTTAAAAAAGCACGGTTTAGCGCAAGTGAGTCGAGAACGTTACCGCCCAATAGCATCTGATGGCGCATTAGGTTTATTAACACTAGGTTTTGCTGACAAACTTAAAAACTTTGATTACGACGTGCTTCGCGCAGAGTTCTTAGCGTATTACCAAGAAAATATTGCTGTGCATACTTGTCTTTACCCCGGAGTATCTGAATTACTTTTAGCATTGAATAACAAAAATATTCCTTGGGGGGTGGTTACCAATAAGCCAGAAGGGTTAACCCGACAGCTATTACCCTATTATCCAGAGTTCGAAAATTGCTTATCGCTTATTGGCGGAGATACATTAGTAAACCGAAAACCACACCCAGAGCCTATCTTTAAGGCATGTGAAGAAATCGAAGTAGCAAGTGAGCAGTGTCTATATATAGGTGATGCCTTACGTGACATTGAAGCAGGTAACAGTGCAAATTCCATCACAGTTATTGCAAAGTGGGGTTACATTTTAGCAACTGAAGACTGCACAACTTGGCAGGCAGATCATCATGCAGAAACACCGCTAGATATCTTATCGTTTATATAGTCTTCATTCAGCATTCTTTCAAAGAGACGTCACCGTACTCGAATATAAGTCTTGATAATGAATCTATGTATACTGCAACTTTTTGAGCCTGCATAGTGTACATTCCTCCCTATTATCTAATATTTGCCTAACCGTAAAACGTGTATCTTAGTAACAGTATTTGTTGATACACGTTTGGAGATATGAATAACAACAGAGAAATTCTGTTCGGCTCAGCTTATTAGATATTCAAGTGAAAACGCTACGACAACCATCGTAAAACAAGAGACATTTTAGTGAGTGACAATAGTATATTTTATAGACAAAAAATATAGAAAAACCCCAATAGAACTATTATCGTTCATTTAGTAATCGGCTTGTTCAATAAACAGCAACACCTTGTTTTTGTTGCTGATTAACTTTTTTATCACAAATCGTATTCAAAATTATAAAAATTTATTTTAAAAAATATTTAGCGGTGAAATTAATTAAAAAAAAGCGTTGCGTTTTTGTAAAATCAAAATTAAAAAGCATTACTAAGTTAGTTGTTACTAACTGAACTTTTACTCTAAAGAAAGTTCTTAAAGTCAGTCGTTTTTATCACTTGCAAAAAGCTTTAAACCTCATTATCTTGTGATCAGTTTTTAGAAAACCCCTATATGTAGTGCATTTGTTGTTCAGATGATTTTTTATGCTGTTCTCCACTACTCGGGTAATATAATAATGATAAGTGTTCACCTAAATTTGTTTATTAAAAATCAAATTAGCGTGAATATAACAACCGCATAATTAATAAATTACAGGCTTTTCATGAATAATAATCTTTTTGTAACTAAGCGCAATGGCAAAAAAGAACTCATCGATTTAGAAAAAATTCATCAAGTTATTGCATGGGCTGCAGAAGACCTTGATAACGTTTCGGTGTCGCAAGTTGAATTAAAATCTCACATTCAATTCTATGACGGCATTAAAACCGCCGATATTCATGAAACCATCATTAAAGCTGCTGCGGACCTTATTTCAGAAGAAACGCCTGATTATCAATATCTATCAGCTCGTTTAGCTATTTTCCATTTACGTAAGAAAGCTTACGGCCAGTTTGAGCCACCTAAACTATTTCCACACGTAGTAAGTATGGTAGAAAATGGCAAATATGATCAACACCTTTTAGCTGATTACAGTGAAGAAGAGTTTGAACAAATGGAACGCTTTGTTGTTCACCACCGTGATTTAGATTTTAGCTACGCGGCAGTGAAACAATTAGAAGGTAAATACCTCGTTCAAAACAGAGTAACGGGTGAAATCTATGAAAGCGCACAGTTTTTATATGTTTTAGTGGCTGCTTGTTTGTTTGCTAAATACCCTAGCGATACACGTTTGAAGTATGTTGAAGGTTTTTATAACGCCATTTCAACATTTAAAATATCTCTACCCACTCCTATCATGGCAGGAGTTCGTACGCCAACGCGTCAATTTTCATCTTGTGTCTTAATCGAGTGTGGAGACAGCTTAGACTCTATAAATGCCGCTTCAAGCTCTATTGTTAAGTATGTTTCACAACGTGCAGGCATTGGAATTAATGCAGGTCGTATCCGTGCATTAGGAAGTTCAATACGCAACGGTGAAGCTTTCCATACGGGATGTATCCCTTTTTTCAAACATTTCCAAACAGCTGTAAAGAGTTGTTCTCAAGGGGGTGTTCGTGGTGGCGCAGCTACATTATTTTACCCGCTTTGGCATTTAGAAGTTGAAAGCTTACTGGTACTTAAAAATAACCGTGGTGTTGAAGAAAACCGCGTTCGCCATTTAGATTACGGTGTTCAGTTTAATAAACTGATGTACACCCGTTTAATTAAAGGCCAATCGATTACATTATTCAGCCCAAGTGATGTACCGGGTCTTTATGATGCATTTTTTGAAGACCAAGATAAATTTGAAGCGCTTTATGAAAAATATGAAGCCGATGACTCTATTCGCAAGAAATGTATTAAGGCCATTGAATTATTTACATTATTTGCTCAAGAACGTGCGAGTACAGGCCGTATCTACTTACAAAATGTGGATCACTGTAATACTCATAGCCCGTTTGACCCTAAACAAGCACCGATACGCCAAAGTAATTTATGTTTAGAAATTGCACTGCCAACACAGCCGATGGATGATATTAATGATCCAAATGGTGAAATTGCGCTTTGTACATTGTCAGCCTTTAATTTAGGTGCAATAGAAAGTTTAGATGAACTAGAGGGGTTATCAGACTTAGCAGTTCGTGCGCTAGATAGCTTACTTGATTATCAAAACTATCCAATGCCAGCAGCATATAATGCCACAATAGGTCGAAGAACTTTAGGTATAGGCGTAATAAACTACGCTTATTATTTAGCCAAAAACGGCGTATATTATTCAAACGGTAGTGCAAATAACTTAACTCATCGTACTTTTGAAGCCATTCAGTATAATTTATTGAAAGCGTCGAACGAATTAGCGAAAGAGCAAGGTGCCTGTCCTAAGTTTAATGAGACCCGTCTATCTCAAGGTATTTTACCAATTGATACTTATAAGAAGTCAATTGATGACATTACTGGTGAAGCCCTTCATCTTGACTGGGAAGGCTTGCGTGAGAGTATCAAAAAGCATGGCGTAAGAAACTCTACCGTTTCAGCGTTAATGCCATCAGAAACCTCATCACAAATATCAAATGCGACAAACGGCATAGAGCCACCACGTGGTTTGATCAGCGTGAAAGCAAGTAAAGATGGTATTTTAAAACAAGTTGTCCCTGAGTATCAAAAATTAAAAGATAACTATGAGTTACTTTGGAATATTCCAAATAATGAAGGTTACTTGGAGTTGGTTGGTATTATGCAGAAGTTTATTGACCAAACGATTTCAGCCAATACCAATTACGACCCATCACGTTTTGAAGGCGGAAAAGTGCCGGTTAAACAAATTTTAAAAGATATTTTAACTGCGTATAAATTAGGCGTTAAAACGATGTATTACCATAACACCCGTGATGGTGCTTCTGAGAACATGATTGGTGGTGATAATGAAGATTGTGAAGGCGGCGCTTGTAAAATATAAGCAAATATAACGATTAAATACCTTTAAGCTTCAAAGCCGATTCGCGCCTGAAGCTTAATACCATCTAAAAATAATAATAATTAACATTCAAAACTAAATTTCGATAACAAGCAATAGCTGACATGCGTGTTATCTAGGAGAAATAAATGTCGTACACTACGTTTAACCAAACCCCAAATAATGCGCTACATGAGCCGATGTTTTTAGGGAATAGTGTCAATGTGTCACGATATGATCAACAACGTTTTATTGCCTTTGAAAAGTTAATTGAAAAACAGTTGTCGTTTTTCTGGCGACCTGAAGAAGTTGATGTTTCCAAAGATAGAGCTGACTGGCAAAGTTTAACCGCCTCAGAAAAGCATATTTTCATTTCTAATTTAAAATATCAAACTTTGCTTGATTCTATGGCTGCCCGTTCAGTAAATGCTGTTTTATTACCCTTAGTATCATTGCCAGAAGTGGAAACTTGGGTTGAAACTTGGGCGTTTAGTGAAACGATTCATTCGCGTTCTTATACCCATATATTAAGAAACTTGTTTTCAGATCCCAGTGAAGTGTTTGACGATATCATGGTTAACCCAGCGATATTAAAACGTGCATCAAGCATCGCTAAATATTTTGACTCCGTCATAATCACGACACAGCTTCTTCAATCACAAGGGGAAGGTTCATACGAAGTCGACGGTGAGACTATTGAAGTTTCAACCCGTAAACTGAAAGAACGTTTATATCTTGCTGTTTGTTCAGTCAATGCCCTAGAAGCTATTCGTTTTTATGTTAGCTTTGCTTGTTCATTTGCTTTCGCAGAACGTGAATTATTAGAAGGTAACGCTAAAATTATCAAATTGATTGCACGTGATGAAGCATTGCATTTAACGGGTACTCAGCATATTTTGAACAACTGGATTTCAGGTAGAGATGATCCTGAAATGAAAATAGTTGCAGAGGAACTGAAAGATCAAGGGTTACAGATATTTCTTGATGTTGTCGATCAAGAAAAAGAATGGGCACAGTACTTGTTCAAAGACGGTTCAATGATCGGCTTAAATGCGGCAATATTAAATCAATATATAGAATACATCAGTAATCAACGCTTAACGGCTATTGGCTTTGATGCGCCATTCGACATTAAGAGCAACCCTTTACCCTGGATGAATGCTTACCTAGTTTCTGATAACGTGCAAGTTGCCCCTCAAGAAACAGAGATCTCTAGCTACTTGGTTGGTCAAGTTGACTCTTCGGTTTCAAGTGATGACTTTGATGGTTTCGACCTTTAATGGTTTTTAGCTTTAAATCAAGAACCTAAATATCATGCTATCTTCTAACATCATTAGCGCTACCAGAGCTTAAGCCTTTGCAAATGAAAAGTGCTAATGATCGTTCCGTTTGCCCTGAGCAAATACACACCAAGACAAAGCCTTACAACATCAGTGTTGATAATAAAATTATTTCTTTTCAAGAAAGTGATAAAAATTTACTCGAATGTTTAGAAAATTCAAATGTAGAAGTGCATTATCATTGTCGCGATGGTTTCTGTGGTGCTTGTCGAGTTACTCTCATTGAGGGTGAAATCCACTACCCTCAAGGTGAGCCACTAGCCTTTGTTGGTGAAGGAGAAATACTGACATGTTGTTGCGTGCCGCAAACTGATATCAAACTTGCTATTGAATAAGCTGATATCAGTTTTGTTAAATTAGTTGACTCAAATTAAAACGCTATTTTATAGTTGCTCGCCAAGATGTGATTCAATGCCGGTAAATACCTTAATCAACTCCAATGAGACCGGTTCAAATAATTCTTGATAGTGTTCATCATCGTCTGAATTTATGACCGCATCTAACGCTTTTGTATATTCAAAAAGTTGCATTGCGCCCACTGAGCAAGCGACGCCCTTCAAAGTATGAACAAGGTGCTTACAAGCAGCTTGATCTTTATTATTGATAGCTTCTTGAATCTTACTATTATCTTTCGAGTGGTCTTCATAAAACATCACTAATATTTCAGCAAAAAGATCATCATCGCCAAGTACATTGCCCACACCCACTTCGTAATCAATGCCTGGATATTTACCTTCTGAAGGTCCGCTTATAGGTTCTGAGGGGGAATTAACTGACATAGTAGGATACTCTTCATGTAGTTTAACTTGGTTACGTCCACTTTCTTTTGCTTGATATAAACTCAGATCAGATTTTTTCAATAAATCTTCGAAGTTAATATCTTCACCCAGTCCAAGCGATAAGCCGATACTTACAGTGATGGATATAGAAAGATCATTTTTATCATCTAGTTTGATTTGCTGATTTTCAACCATAATTCTAAAACGCTCACAGGCCGCAAATGCATCTGGTGCAGAAGTATTTGGCATACATACGGCAAATTCTTCACCGCCAATTCGTCCTATGATGTCATAATCTCGAAAACATTCGCTTATAATACTAGCAAATTTAATCAGTACTCTATCTCCAGCTTCGTGGCCATAATTATCATTAACCCCTTTAAAAAGGTCAATATCAAACATTGCCATAACAAGCGGAGAATAGTTACGTTTTGCTAGACTGATCGCTTTATTGGCGAGATCATCAAAACATCCACGATTGTTAATACCCGTTAAAAAGTCTGTTTTTGCCAGAGATTCTAATTGTAAGGTTTTATCTAAAAGTCGAAGTGAAGTTCTGATCCTGGCCAGTAGCACTTTAGAAATGTAGGGTTTAGTAACATAATCATCAGCACCAAACTCTAGTGCCGCAACAATTTGATCTTCATCATCAGAAGCTGACAGCATAATAATGGGAATATTGGTAAAAGTAGCGTCAGCTTTTAATTTTTGTAACATCGCTAAGCCAGAAATCCCTGGCATATACATGTCTAATAAAATCATGTCTATTTCTTGCTCAGCAAGAACATCTAAAGCTAATTCTCCTGAGTCGGCAGTAAAAACTTGATAACCTTCTTCGGCTAAATCAAACTCTAAAAGCATTAGCGTATCTTTAGCATCATCCACAGCAAGAATATTATATTGCTTGTCATTATTCACAGTTGGTCCTCACTTTTTGCTGCTCACTGTTTACTATTGGTAATAAAAATTGTTGTAACGTTTGAACTAACAAATCAAATTCTTTGACCAAGTCCTTTTGAAGCGAAAATAGCTCATTCTTATCCTGTTTTTTAGCCGATTGTTCAATTTGTTGAGTCAATCTAGCAAGGGTAACGCCACCCAGGTTTTTCGATGAACCTGTCACTTTGTGGGCTAGCACTAAAACATCATCAAAAAAACAATTGTCTATAGCTTCAATTAATTCATATTTAAGCGCTGGTACATCATCAATAAACATTGTAATCAGCTTCTTAGCTAAAATATCATTACGACGAATTCGTTTTAAAAACCCTTCTTTATCCCAAGTTATACTTTTATTTAAAGCTAAGCTATTAATTTTTTCATTATTAACATTAGTATTGCTATTACTTTCAGCAACTTTGGCCGGAGCCGGTTCCACTTTCAATAACGTTTTTGAATCAATGCCAAGCCAAAAGGCAATTTTTTCATGCAAAACGACTGCATCTAAAGGCTTGGTTGCATAGTCACTCATGCCTGCGGCTAAACACTTTTCTCTGTCTCCCTTCATTGTATTAGCCGTCATTGCAAGAATAGGCACATTACAATGAATGTCCTTTGCTTTCCCTGCCCGTATAGCTTGTGTTGTTTCATAGCCATCCATTTCAGGCATTTGGCAATCCATAATGATCAATCGGTACGGAGAAGCGTTTGGTACGCTATTTAAAACACTCAGAGCTTCTACACCATTTTCTGCTACATCTGCTGATAGACCTATACTCGACAGCACCCCTGCAATTACGGCTTGGTTAATGCGGTTATCTTCAACAAGTAAAATGCGAGTGCTTTTAGAAATCAGGTGATCACTTGTAGCGTGTTTTATTGGATGAACATTATCTTGAGTCATAATGATTTCCTATCGACTCCATTATAGGTACTTCACTAGAATGAGTGATCTTATTGAATTTTTGACTACATTTGACCGTACTTGCGCAAATCAATAGCTCCGCTTTTCACGTTTGCTCGTTCAACACAGCAAATATCAAGTATAGCCATCGTTATATTTTGTATTATTCGATGTTGTATAAATAACTAAACCGTTAATACTCTAACGAATGTAATTATCATACAGGCTTTCACTAGATTTAGTATAAAACATTTTATTACACTTTACTTATCAAGACCCTACTGGAAACTCAATAATTTTCAATTAAAAAGTTAGTCAATTCTGACGAGTTAAAAGGTTTTCTTAACACCGGGTAGTTCCACTGGGTGTCTTCTTCAGCAATGTAACCACTAATCGAATATATACGAATATCTGGAAATCTCGCTTGAACTAACTTGACTGCTTGTCTTCCTGATATATCAGGTAAAATCATATCGGTAATAAAAATATCGAATACTTTATCGCTCTCTAGAATGTTAATTAAATCAATTTTATTGTCAGCATGCTGCGTGATCACACCTTCACTATCTAAATATAAGGCTACAAATTCTGCGATGCTCGTTTCATCATCTAAAATGAGCACACGTTTTCCGACCATGTTTAGTTTATATTTTGAATCTGAAACTGATTTCTTGGGTTGATCACTTAATACTTTACACTTAAATACCAAGGTAAAATGCGCGCCACCTAATTCACCATGACCTTCAACTTGAATATGGCCATTGTGCTTATATATAGTGCTGTACACATTAGCTAAACCAATGCCATTTCCCTTGTTTACCGACTTACTACTATAGAAAGGGTCAAACACTTTAGTCAGATTCGCTTGTTCAATCCCTATACCACTATCTTGAACATGAATTTCTAAGCGCTGTTCGTCATTTATATTAGCGGATATTTCTATTTTACCCAGTAAGCCTCGTTCTCGAATTGCGTCTTGAGAGTTTAAAACTAAGTTGAGTAAAATGTTTATAAACTCTCCCTGTGGAAATTTTATTTCACAATTTACATTTTCAATATTGAGTGTAAAGTCTATCGTAGGCAGCAATAATTGTTTAAAGAGATACTGATTGTCGATAATATCTTGAATGGGATCAAATTTAATAACCTTAATCGTAGGTTTACGAGTAAAGGCTAATAGGCGCTCCGTAACACTTTTTCCCTTATCCACCGCATTTTTAACACGTTCGATGTATTTAGAAATATCTCGCTCGCCCTGAGCAAATTTAATTTCTAACATTTCAGTTGCACCTAACGCTACCCCTAATACATTATTAATATCGTGAGAGACATTACCAAAAGTATTACCTAATAAAGCTAATCTATTACTAATGATTTGTTGTTGTTCTTTGCGAAACTTTTCAGTGATATTTTCGACAATCCATATAAATATACCTTCGTCAGCTTCATGAGTCACCGATAAATCAAACACGGTATTATATTTATCAAAACTAATATTACTTTCTTTAAACTGCCCACATTCTTTGGCTTTGCGCTTAAAAGCAAGATAGTCTGTAATACTGAAATTAATATAATTAAAGAGCACCGAACTGCTGTGCGCCGTTTGTGGTGTTAAATCTTGATAAACAACGTTATCTTTATCGTCAATAAAAAAAACGGGTACTTTAATGGTGTAATTTACCATGGCTAATAATTTTAACTTTTCAAAAACATGTTCTGATTTAGTTATATCTTTAAAAACCCCAAAAATTCCGATCACCTCGCCTTCAGTGTTTAGTTCAACTTCACCTAAACATTCTATCTTGATTTTTTTACCAAGCTTATGTATTACGGTGCCTTTATAACGAAAGCCTTGTTTATTGATAACCGCGTTTTCTAAATGACTCCGTACTTCTTCTTGGTCTTCTTCTTGATAGAAAGCTATGGCCGACTCTAGCGTTGGTTGATAATTAGTTGGGTCGACACCATGAATTTTATAGACCTCTGTAGACCAATAAAAGGTATTTTCAATCAGATCATGTCGCCAGTGTCCAGATTGACTCAAACTTTCTGCAAGCATTAAATAGTTATTTTTTTCTTTTAACTTTTCAACCAATTGATGATGTTCAGTAATATCCTTAACTGTTCCGAACATCTTGTAGGCTCGTTCACCTTTGTACTCCATAGTTTTACCGAAAACCGAAAACCACTTAACAGTGTTATTTTCAGTGGTTATCGCTACCGTCGGATTAATACAAGGTAAATCACCTTTCAAATGAGCGATGACTTGCTTATAAAAATTTTTTAAATCAGATTTATCCACTTGTTTTTCTAAAAAAGAGGGGGGTCCAGAAAAGGCTTCAGCTTTATCCCCTAAAATAGACATCATTTTTGCAGAGTAATATACAATACCTTCTTCAAGGTTCCACTCCCAAAAAGCCTCGTCGATGCCATTCATCAACTTCTTAGCCGACAATGACGAAGAATGATTATAACTTCTTCTATTTTCACTAAGTACGATGTGCGGTTCAACAAGTTCAGAAATAAAAGCCATGTAACCATTTTCTATCTCGGTCACTTTAATAGAACAGTTAATCACTTGTTTTGATTTGCATAATAATGGCACATCACGTTCCATCGTCAGTGAACCGGTACCTCTTTGATAATGTTTAAGATGCTTTCTATGCAGTTCAATAAAAGCCTCAGGGATCAATATCTCAACCTGTTGTCCTTTTATCTCACTCGCTGAATAGCCGGTAAATTTTTCAGCATTATCGTTACACCCGAGAATGACCCCCTCTAAATCGAAAGAAAAAACAGCAAAAGGAATATCATCTATAGTGACTGTTGACGTAATCGTGGAATTTTTCAAAACAGTTCATCCTCATCATCAAAATCTTCAACGACTTCTTCTTGTTGTAGATTTAGCGCTTCTAATTCATTCACACTTATTAAAGCGCCATCGAGTAACTCAGTAACTTCTAAAAAGTTAATATCGTCTTGTGAGTGTTTTTTAAGTGCGTTATGCACCAAGTTAGTTAAATACTTTTCTTGCTCCTCCGACATATCTAACACATGAAAACTCATCCCTATATTTTGCACAATTTCATTCATGACTTCTTGCTGATGATGTTTTGATATCTCAATCATTTTCTTCGTTGAAGAAACCGCTTGCTGAATTTTACTTTGTACGTCAATAAGTGAATCTTTATAGGTAATAAAAGCAATTCTAGCGCCGATACACTCAATCACTGACGCTAAAGCATCAATATAAATATCCGTATCAATTGCTCCTTCTTCAAGGTTTAGAATAAGGATTGAACACAGTGAATGATTAAAAATAGTTCTAGCACCAAAACGATATAGTCGTGGTTTTATTTTTAAAAGTTTAATCACATCAATTTCAACAGGAGAACAAAAACCATTTTTAGAACTAAAAAATAAGGCTTCTTCATTAATGGGATAAAATGCAATACATCCTTGTAGGTTCATCGAATAAAGAAACGAAAATACCTCATCTCGTATTTTCTCTAAACTAAAGCAATGATTAAGACGAGAAGTAAGTTGCATACAACTGCCGTACTTTGATGCTTGAGCCATCGATACATTAATCACTCGATCTTTGGAACAAATCTCTGATTCAAAACTATGAATTTTATTTTGGTAGGAAATTAATTTTTTAAGTTTGTTATTTAGTGCTAATAAGGAAATAGGCTTAGCAAGAAAATCATCCGCTCCACATTCCAAGCCTTTAAGAATGGCGTCTTCTGTGGCTAAGCCAGAATATAATACAAAAGAGGTCGCGACAGTATGTTGCTCAACTTTACTTTTGATCCACTGCGAGCCTTTTTCATCACCGATATTTTCATCAACCAAAGCGATATCAAAAAGTTCATTATTACTAAGTAATAATTCCGCTTCTAACAAATTACTCGCACACTTTACGTTAAAGTTGCCTTCTAACGCCTCATTAAGTAATTCAAGGTAATCTTTATCATCATCAATAATTAATAAGTTCGGTGTAGACATAGTAACTCCTTTCCTTTTATTTATGCTTTGGTCACGTTATACGGTTTTATATTCCAGATGGTGATTGAAATACCTTATAACAGTTTCGACCTTGTTCTTTAGCCTGGTACAAAGCTATATCAGCTTGTTTAATTAATTCATTACCGTTATTTGCATTATTGCCACAATCTTTAGTCGCAATACCCACACTAACGGTCACATAAGGTGAAACGGATGAGAATTCATGCTTTATTTCTTCCGCTAAAAGCGATTCAATTAATTCCTTTGCCTTGAATCTAGCCCCATCAATTGGTGTAAAGGGAAGTACAACAACAAATTCTTCTCCACCATAACGCGCTAAAGAGTCTGTTGAGCGATTAAGACTCTCATTTAACAAACCCGCTACTTGCACTAAACATTTATCACCTTGAGGGTGTCCATAGTTATCGTTATAAGGTTTAAAGAAATCAATATCTAACATCAATATCGACAACTCAGCTTTTTCGCGTTTGTTAACCAGCCAAGCATTTTTAAGGACGTCTTCTAAACCTCGGCGATTAAGCACTTGCGTTAAAGGGTCAATACTACTGAGTATCTCTAATTGCTTATTGGCTCTATCCAGTGCGCCTTTCATTTTTACTATGCGTTCCATCGCTCTTATTTTGGCACTTAAAATGACTTGTTTTACCGGCTTAGCTAAATAGTCATCGGCACCGGCATCAATACCTTTTGTTAAATAGTCTTCACTGTCATTTGAACTAAGAAAAATAATAGGAAACCATTGTTGGTGTAATTCTCTTATCATTTTTGTTAATTCAAAGCCATCAACATCAGGCATTTCAATGTCCATAAGCACTAAATCTATACTTTCTTTTTCTAACTCTTCTAGGGCTTGTTGATGGCCATCTGCCGTTATAGCTATATGCCCGCTATCAGTGATCATAGCGCTAACCACTTGCCTTATGAACCGGTTGTCATCTACCACTAAAATATTCAAATAAATTCCTATTTGTAGGCAAGTCAATAACCTATTTCAATGTCCAAACGTATGATGCTTCTACTGCACTACCATTTTTTCTAAATTCTAAGCTATCGCAAAGCTGCTCTACTAAGTCAATGCCACGACCACTCAAAAGAGCGTCTTTATTGAGGATGTTTTCTCTGCTTTTATAATATTTTTTTATATCAAAACCTTGACCACTATCTTGAATGTTTATAATGATCCTTCCACCATGAGGAAAAGGGTAATGCCTGACCTGTAATTCAACACAGCCTTCTTCAATATTTTTTAAACGTAGTTCTCGCTCTTTAAAGTATTGAGAGAAACCTTCAGCACTATTTTTTAATTCAGAGCTTAAGCCTAAAATTCCGTGATCGAGGGCATTAATGAATAATTCCGTTAAAATTGTATACAAACTCTGCCAATGGTCGGCTTGTCCTTCAATTTCATTTATTTGGTTCATTGCCATAGGAATAGGGTTCGTCGAAGCTAAATGCTTTCCTCTTAATGAAACTTTCCAGTTCCATGCAGGTTCAGTATCTACGTACATATCCTTAAGCTGTTGACCTGACGTATTTTCCATAGTCTGGCTGCCGAGTAATATTTTTTCCCATCCTCCACAAGGCATATCAATCAACGATATGTCATCTTCTTGTGGCGTTGATTTACAAAACCCTTCAACAGCTTCGAGTACACTTTTACAGACATTTTTAGAGATAACACCTTCTATCGCGGCATTTTCGAAACGAGAAAAGTCAAACATTTCACCTTGTTCATTCCTTGCTTCGACAATACCATCGCTGATTAAAATCACCCGATCAGTTTCAGTAATACTTAATAAGTTTAGCTGACTATCGGGTAATAGCTTAGGCAGAACGCCTATCGGTGGATGATTTGATAATATACGATGTTTAATGGTTCCATTTTCAGAAAATAAATAAGCATCAGGCAAACCCGCATTAAACGCATAAAGTGTTTTATCATGGCTCGATATAGTAACGAACCCTGCAGCGAGAAATAAATCGGCAGGAAGTAAGCTATAAAGTTGAATATTAATCTGGTTGATAATTTCGAATAAAGAAAATCCTTTCTTAGTCATAGAACGGAACGTTTCAGCTAAGGGGATCGCACCAATTGAAGATCGCAAACCGTGGCCGGTAAAGTCTCCAAGCATGACATTAACATCACCATTTGGAGCAAGTGCCGTTAGTTGAATATCGCCACTGAATAACTCTGCAGGTTTTTTTATAATACCGATGCGGTCAAGAGAGAAATTTCTGGCTTCAATCACCCCTGACATTAGTTGTTCAGCAAGCTCCGCATCTTTTTGTTGTTCTTGTTGCAGTGTTTTCACTTGTCCGTATAAGTCACTAATACGCTGTATAGATTTAATCTTCGCCTTAAAAACAGCAGGAGAAAACGGCCGAACGAGAATACCATCCCCACCTGCATCTATACTTTCAATAAACGCTTGGTCAGTATCCATACTGGTAATGAAAATAAGCGGGCATAAGCTATTTTCTTGTGACAAACTTTTAATTTTTCTTGCCGCTACATAACCATTCATAACGGGCATGTTGATGTCCATTAAAACTAAATCTGGTT
>Ga0209291_1001286_pt1 | contig 22496 bp, 17 predicted proteins | sample GOMGulsemesocosm_FD_184633 | JGI IMG/M metagenome (GOLD analysis project Ga0209291, IMG submission 184633) | Methane-oxidizing microbial communities from mesocosms in the Gulf of Mexico - GOM9B Gulf of Mexico (SPAdes) (version 2) | ecosystem: Environmental > Aquatic > Marine > Cold seeps...
GCGCTGGAGTGTACTAATGCTGGCACCAAGCTTTTTAGCCAGCTGCGCCAAGCTCAAATCCATCGTTAAGTATTGGCTAAGCTGTCGTTCAAATCTGTCGTCAGGGTTATTTGTATTTTCAGCGTTAGGGGCTTGTGGTTGTGGGATATCTTTAAGCTGCTGGTACACCTCATTGAACAGTTTAAATGCAAGCTGCTCAGCTTCAAATTGGGCCGTTAGGCTATTGTTATGATCAATATCGAACAGCGACTGCGCGCCGTTTAGCATCTGGTCATTACACACTAACTGATGAGTTGCTTGTGCTGAGAATACCTGCTGTACATCCATCATGTCTTGCTCATTACAGCAACGAGCGACTAGCCACCCTTTATCGACTGTAATATTGAGCTTTCTTGCCTTAGCCCCTTTATTAAGAAAACGAGTAAATAGCGAGTTCTTATCAATGATGTTTGTAAAGAGAATAGGATGCTCTGCAACTTCAAAGCGATAGCGTTGTTGGCCAATCGCAAAATCGACACTACCTGCCATCAATAAATTAATGCTAATACACGGCGTCAGTTCAGACGTCGCTTTACCTTGGGTTGCAACCGTCGTATCAGAGCTGTGAATGCTCAGACCTGATGGTAATCGGTCAAACTCGAGCCGACCACTCACCATTGGCTGATGCTGTAATGCTTGTGATTGAGTCAGGGTTTCACGATAGCCGGCATCCTGTATTTTCCGGGTTAGCTGTATTTTCGATAGCTGGTTGTTGATAGTCATAATTTACTCACAAGGTGACGATTGCGCATAACACATTGACGTTTTTTCATGCGTTTTGTGCCAGCGGTTACTTTAACATAGTGATAGTATAATGAGAATTATTATCATTAAAGGAACCATCATGTTAACCAAGCGCTTTACAAAACGCGCGATCGCCGTAGCCGTTGTTGCAGCACTCGTCCCACACACCACCATTGCTCAAGAGCAATCTGACAAAACCGCAGAGGTTGAAAAGATTGTTGTTTGGGGCACCACCGTCAACGCATCATCGACCCATTTGATTGGTGAAGATATTGCGAGTAAGCAAGCGGATCATATTAGTGATTTGTTGCGCACCATTCCCGGCGTTGATGTTGGCGGGGCTCACTCGTTAAATCAGCGGATCACTATTCGTAGCATGGGTGACAAAGACCTAAACATTTCAATTGATGGCGCACGCCAAAATACCTATATGTATCACCATATGGGTAATTTACAAATTCATGCCGACATTTTGCAATCGGTGGATATTGAAGTGGGTAACAATTCAATCATTAACGGTGGCCTTGGTGGCTCAGTGAAATTTGAAACCAAGCAAGCACATGATTTACTAAAAGCGGGGCAATCCTTTGGCGGACGCGTGCAGTTAAGCGCCGGTGATAACTCGGGTAGTAACTTCTCTCTAACAGGTTATGGCTTATTAACCGATAACATCGATCTGCTGGCGTATTATAACTCCGTTGACCGCGATAACTATGATGTCGGCGGCGGCGAAATAAAAGCCAGCGACGGCTCTATTTATCCAAGCACTGATGGCACCGTAAGAGGATTAGCGGGTGATCTAGATGACGCGCTGATTAAGTTTGGCTGGGATATTACCGGCAACCAACGCGTGCAATTGAGTTACGAGTCTTATCAAGACGAAGGGAACTACAGTTATCGTCCAGACATGGGACTGGCAACGGATCTTGCGATCACTAATTCATTGTTGGTGCCATTACTTTGGCCAACCGAGTTTTCTCGTGACACCTTAACGGTAAATTATGAGATTAGCACTGGAAATACACTGTTAAAAGCTGCGGCCTATTCTACCACCAGCGAATTGTGGCGTGACGAAACCGGTTACGCACAAAACCCAGATTTTGCAACATGGGCGGCAGTAGTGACTGGCGAAGCGCAAAACAGCGGCATTAACTTATTAGGTGAAACCTCACTCGACGGTGGCTTGAGTCAAGAGTTAACCTATGGCTTTGATTATGTAAAATACGACACTGATTATGTTGCAAACTACGATGGCTCTTCGGTGAGAAATGGTGAGAATGCGACGAATTTTGCATTGTTTATTCAAGACCGTATCGCGCTAACTGAGCAGTTTAGTATTACGCCAGGCGTGCGTTATGACAGCTACGACATTGAATCGGCCGTGGTCGATAATGACTTTTCACAAGCATCATTCGCCTTGGCGCTGGAATATCGTGTTAGCGATGATTTTGTCTTGAGCTTAAGCGGTACTGAATTATTTAAAGGCCCTGAAATCGGTGAAGTGTTTGTTGGCGCGGGTACAAATGATAGTGCGAACGCCGACATTGATGCCGAAACGGGTACCAATATTGAGGCGGCTTTTGCCTATCAAACAACAGTGTCGGCACAGGACAAATTATCCTTTGGCGCGACAGTATTTAAGACCCAAATCGATGACTACATCTATGATTATGCAACGCCACCAGCAGACGTTGGCGGTCGTTCTTGGAAAGACAACATCGGTGATATGACCATCGATGGTATCGAGGCGTATGTTAACTACAGCAATGGCAATTTTACGGCATCACTAAATTACTCTAATGCCGAAAGTGACCTTAACGCAATTGCTCAATACAGCGATTTAGAAGGTGCGCGTTTAGATCGCCAGCAAGGGGATACGTTGAGTGCCAGTGCGGGTTTCGATATTGAAAGTATTGATTTATCGTTGTACTGGGAAGTGCTTAACGTCGATGGTGTATCGCAAGGCTTAGATCTTGACGGCGCGTCACTCGATAATGCTAAAGATGATTTCACGGTCCACAACCTTAATGCAACTTGGACACCGCAAGCGGTTGAGGGGTTAACCATGATTGTCGGTATCGATAACTTGTTTGACGAATATTATGCGTCGCAATCTTCGCGCACTGGTGTTTCATTTCACCCGCGCTTTGGTGAACTATATCTGCAAGATTTTGAACCTGGCCGTAACATCAAGGCCACGATTGCATATCAGTTCTAATGAGGCTAAAACGTAATCGCCCCGCCTGGCTAAGTGCCAAGCGGCGGCGGGATAAAAACATCCATTGGTTAAGGACGGCAAAGGCTAAACGATTGTTTAGCCTTTGCCGTTGGTTGCATATCTATATTTCGTGCGCACTATTTGGCTTACTGCTATTTTTTTGTATCACTGGCATTACCCTTAATCATCCACAGTGGACGGGGAAATCGCAGCAGAAAGTTCATCATTTTGAGCTGCCAAGCCAATTAGCAACCTCGCAAGACATCACTAAAATACAACACTTTGTAGAACAACAAACAGGGTTTATAGCCCCACGAAACATCGACGCGGCTTTGGACATCGGCGAGATTACATTTGATTATCCGCTTCCGGGTAGTTATGCCTTTGTTACCGTCCTAATTGCGGAACAGCTGGTGGAAGTCGAGCAAGGTAACAGTGGTTTCATCGCGCTGCTCAATGACTTACACAAAGGACGGCACAGTGGCGAATCATGGTCGTGGTTGCTGGATATTTCAGCGCTGCTAATGGCGTTATTTAGCTGTACCGGTGTGGTTATTGTGCTGCAAAACGCCAAACACCGCACGCAAGCACTCACCACATTATTTCTGGGTACGTTAAGCCCAGTGTTTATATATTTCATTGCCGTTCCACATTTTTAGGAGGAAAACATGACAAGAATCATTGTGGCTTTAGGGCTGCTGTTAACACTAATTAGCACAAGCCTTCACGCACAGGAGTTATCTATCACGCTGGAATTACCAGAGATTGATAGCAGCCCTTATCACAAACCTTATGTCGCGGTGTGGATCGAAACACCTACACGCAAAGGCGTTCACACGCTGGCGTTTTGGCGTGAACAGTCAAAATGGTTTAAAGACCTTCGTCAATGGTGGCGAAAGATAGGGCGCAAGGGATCTCCGACGTACGATGCCGTGTCCGGTGCCACTAAAAAGCCCGGCACTTACACCTTGCATTGGAACGGTAAAAACAACGCTGGCAACAAGGTCGCTACAGGGCAATATATTGTTCATCTTGAGGCTGTTCGCGAGGAAGGAGGCAGGGAATATGTACGCCAAGCCATCAGTCTTGGCCACGGTAAAGACCAACAATACACCTTACAAGGCGCAACTGAACTCGGCGCCATCACTATTTCAATTACCCAGGAGTAATACTTATGCTTTTACGTTTCAAATCACTACTCACCGCCAGTGTGTTAAGTTTATTAACCACCACCGCATTCAGTCACGAGCGTTTTATGCTGCCGTCACACACCCTATTGTCCGGTGATAAAGGCCAATCGGTAACACTTTCGGCGAGTATCTCCAATGCAATATTTCATCCGGACAGGCCTTACGCCGATAACTCAGGTGCCAATGTTGGCGCGCTAAAACCACTATTTAACGCCCTCAGTCATCAACTTATTCTTCCTGATGGCACGGTAAAGACTGATCTTAAATGGCAGGCATTTTCGAGAATGTCAGTGGCAGATGTGACATTAAATGAGTCAGGCACCTATCGGGTTAGTCTCGTTCAGCCGGATATCTATATGACTACGTTTAAGAAGACCGATGGTAAACCCGCAAGGTTGTTTGGCCAGTCTCCACAATTGCCGAAAGGGGCAACGGACATCGTGCGCCGCACCACAGCCTCACGGGTAGAAACCTTTATTACCTTAAACTCGCCGACACCTGACGCAGTTAATCCCACTGGTGTTGGATTAGAGATTGGCGGCAACAGTCATCCTAATGATTTATTTGTTGGTGAAGGTGCTCACTTTACATTGCTATTTAATGGCAAAGCGTTGAAGCAGCCCGCAACGGTAAAAGTCATTAAGTCTGGTACTCGTCACCGCAACGATCGTAATGAACAACCACTGACGGTTGAAAAGAACGGAACATTCAGCTTCAACCCGACCCAAGCAGGCTTTTATTTACTCGCCGCTTCAACGCAAATTGATAACCCTGCGCAAAAGAATGTTGATGTTAAACACTACAGTTTGTATCTAACCCTTGAAGTATTCCCACAATAACAAGAGGTCGTTGCAGTAAATAGCCTTATTAGCATCACTGTTAATGAGGCTTTTTTATTTGCAATATCAACGAAGTTCACGATATTTAACACCATCTGCTTGCTAAATACAGCATGGCGATAGTAATGTAATACCACCAAGATAAATATTCATAATAATAACTAGGGAAGTAAGCATGACAACCTATACCGCAATTAACTTAATCGCCAGACCAAGTGGCGGCCCCATCGATAATTCATTATTTGAAGTGGTTCAAAAAGAGCTGCCAAACGTTGGTGAAGGTGAGTTCTTAATTAAACAAACTCACATGTCACTTGACCCTGCAATGTTTGGCTGGATGAGCCCTGATACCGAAAGTTACATTCCTCCGGTTGAGTTAGGTACGGTGATGCGCAGTTCGGGTATCGGTGAAGTCGTAGAGAGTAACAACCCACAATTTCAAGTGGGCGATCGCGTAACCGGCCTGTTAGGTTGGCAAGAATATATCCTGTCGAACGGTCAAGGGCTTAATAAAGTGCAAGCCGCTTTGCCAGATGAAGCGGTGCTTTCAATCTTTGCACTACCAGGCCTCACGGCAACTCAAGGTTTATTTAGCATCGGTAAGCCAAAAGCGGGTGAAACCATTGTTGTTTCTGGCGCAGCGGGTTCAGTGGGCTCGATCGTTGGTCAACTTGCAAAAGCCGACGGCCTAACGGTTATTGGTGTGGTGGGTAGTGATGAAAAAGCCGATTGGATCGTGAATGAACTCGGTTTTGATGGCGCTATCAACTATAAAACCGATGATCTTGCTGTTAAATTAGAAGAGTTAACGCCTAACGGTATCGATATCTATTTCGAAAACACCGGTGGTCCGATTCAGCATCACGTTGTTAACCGCATGAATACCTTTGGTCGCATGGTTGTGTGTGGCATGATCGCCGATTACGCTAAACAAACCCCTGATCTTGGCCCTAACTGGATCCCTATGATCAAAAAGCGCTTAACAATCCAAGGTTTTGCAATGCCCGATCATTTTGGTGAAATCCCACAGTTACTCGAAAAGCTAACACCGTATGTGATGCAAGGTAAAATTAAATACCGCGCTCATACTCTCGACGGCTTAGAGTCAGCTATCGCTGGCTTAAACCTATTCTTCACTGGTGGTAACAAAGGTAAGTTGATGGTTAAGCTATAACGGCTAATTAATGACAAAGTGAAGCGGTTAGGTGGCCGCTTTTTTTAGAGGTGATTAACCTGCTAGTCTTAGCGACGCTAGCGCCTCAATATGCTGTGGTGAAATGCCACAACAGCCACCAATAATAGTGGCGCCAGCCGCTAACCACGTTGTTGCTAGGTCGCGATATACCTCTGGCGTAATGTCTTGGCGAATTTCAGTGACGCTATCATTGGCTTGGTGTAAATCAGTGATAGGGGTAAAGCTATTGGCGTAGACGCCCAGTTGAACGTTATCTGCCAATCCTAAATCGTTAAGCGCTTGTTTTGCGACAATAAGCGCTGACTCCATGACATCGGTATTACTGCAATTAAATAAAATGGCACTGACATTATCACCGGCTATTTCAGTTACCGCGTCATAAACAAGTTCGCCAGAGCGTAATGTCGCTGTCGATTTTATTTCATCTGATACCGTAAATGCCAGCCAAGTGGTTTGCGCTGTAGTTGCAGTGCGTGCCTTAATTACCCTAGCTTCCTCAATCGAAGATATCGTTTCAGCAAGCCAGAAATCAACATCTGCTTGTTGATTCACGATTAACTTTTCAAGTAATGGTGCTGCCTGTTCAGGGGTAAATAAATCGGGACGGTAAGAGCCTAGCACTGGCGGTAAACAACCAGCGACTAATGCACTAGGGTATTGCTTGGTGCACTCTTTCGCTAAGCGCGCCGCCAATTGAATTAGCTCGCTCCCTTGTTCGTTAAAACAAGGTTCACCGATATGAAACGGCACGAGTGCATAGGCATTGGTCGTGATCACTTGTGCGCCCGCTTGTAAGAATCGCTGGTGAGCTTTAGAGACAAAGTGTGGCGCCTCAATCAACGCTTGTGCTGACCATTGCGGTTGCGCAAATGGCGCGCCCATCTGTTGTAGTTCACGACCCATCCCACCATCAAGAATAATGGGATGTGAAAGCGGCAGTTTCATACTGATACCAATCTAAAATTAAATCATAAAAGGAGAGGGTAACGCCGAGATAGCGATGAGGCAAATGATAAATTGCTCAAATTCAACCTGAGTCGAATGTTTTTAATAACCAGCCCTCTCAAGGTGTACCTTTCAAGGTTTGTTGGCAATTAACGCAGGGATTTCTATGGCTGTAACAGAAAAGATCCTTTGCACCGCTTACCTAAATATCTATAATTAGCTGATTAAGCATCGATATGGATGGTTTGTTCGGCGCATTACATTGCCTAGTATTTGAGAGTTGCGAATGTCAGTAGAATCACACTTAGTAAAATTGAGACCTCTTGAAGTGGAAGATGGTAAAGAGTTTCATCATTGGGCCAGCGATAGGGAAGTGACTCAATTTAGTATCTCATCATATGCCTATCCACAGTCTCGTGCTGATATCTCAACATGGTTATCGAATATAAACAGTAGCAGCAAGACGGTGTCATTGGGCGTTTGCTGCATAGAGACGGGCAAGTTGATTGGCTATGCTGGCATTGCATCGATAAGCGCGTTAAATCGCTGTGGCGAATTCTTTATCTTAATTGGTGAAAAAGAGTATTGGGGCAAAGGGATTGGCACCGAAGTGACCAAGCTAATTACAGAGTATGGTTTTAACACACTCGGCCTACACCGCATTGAATTGACCGCGTTTGCTTCAAACCCATCGGCCATAAGAGCCTATGAAAAGGCGGGTTATAAACACGAAGGCGTGAAGCGACAATCTGGTTATCGTCATGGTAAGTTTGTTGATAAGGTACAGATGGCGATTCTGTCTGATGAATGGTAGTTTAGATACTTAAACCGTCGACAAGAGAACAAATCATCTCGTCATTTTTCAAATAAGGGAAGTTAGAATGTCTATCATTCAAATGGCAAGGTTTACCATTGCATTCGTTTGGATTTATCACGGCTTATTCCCCAAGCTACTCCAGATCGCACCCATAGAAATGGCGATGTCGAGTGCTGCCGGCCTTAGTGACGAAAATACATTGCTACTCATTAAGTTGGCAGGGGTTGGCGAGCTAATATTTGGTATCGCTTTTATCTTTTTATACAAATTTAAACAGATTATCTGGCTCAATATTATCGCTTTAATCGGGCTGCTCGCTTATGTCGCTGTGCGGATGTCTGAGTTTTTAGTGGAGGCTTTCAATCCAGTAACCACAAACATCCCGTTAATAATGTTAAGTTTTGTGCTACTTAGTGAGTTGAGAAAAAACGGAAAAGACGACGCGTCAGTAAATTTGTAACAGTCATCAATAAAAAAAGGCGCTTTGTCTCCAAAGCGCCTTTATCTTTCACTCATCAAATTAAACTAATGCAATTAGCCCTTACCTTCATCCGTTACTTTTAACAACACTATTGCCGTTAATCGCGCCGCCAAAAGCGTGGTAAATAGCGACTAAGTCTTTCATCACTTGTGCTTGACCTAGGGCGTAGCTGTCCTGTGCTGATAGTAGGCTGCGCTCGGTGTCTAGTAAGGATAATAAGTCTGACAAGCCAGCCTTGTATTGTGCAGTGGCGAGCTCCATGGCTTTTTGTGATGCTTGGCGCTGCGCTGCTAAATGATGCAAGCTACGTTGGCTATGATTGTAAGCCGTTAATGACGATTGTGCCTGATTAACAGCGGTTAATATTTGCTGTTTGTAATCCGCCATCACGCTGCGTTGCTGGGCATTAGCCATCGCCACTTGAGCTTGTACTGACCGCCAGTCGAGCCCTTGCCAGCTTATGCTTGGTACGATTGACCAGGCACTGGCGTTGTCGGTGATTAGGCTTGATTGTCCGGTGAGGAAACCAAGGAACCCGTTCACTTTTAACTCGGGATAAAACGCGGCAGTCGCCACACCGATGTCAGCGGTAACGGCGGCCAAGCGGCGCTCTGCCGCGCGAACATCCGGGCGGCGTTGTAGCATGGTTGCGCCATCGCCAATCGCTACAGGACCATTAAGTGCTGGCACGTCTTGCTCGCCAAGGTCAACCGGCAGTTCGTTAGCGCGATGACCGCTTAGTAATGCTAAGTCATAGCTGTTGCGCTTTAATACACTGCCCAGTTGCTCGATGGATGACTTAACCCCACTTTGCTGGGCGATGATCCGCGTTAACTCAAGCTCTGACGCTAGCCCTTCTTGCTGGCGAACACGAACAAGACTTGCTAATTGATCAAGGATTGCGACATTACGCTTAGCGACACTTAGCTGATGTTGAGTGCCACGGTAATCGGCATAAACACTCGCTAAGTTACTAATGATCGATACTTGCAGCGCATGCAAGTCGCTCTGGGTCGCTTGCGCGCTGGCGCTTGCAGATTCACTGGCACGGCGTAGTTTACCAGCTAAGTCCACTTGCCAAGCAGCATTTACGCCGCCTTGGTAAGTGCGACTTTGTACGCGCTCGGTCGTAAAACCCGGTTGCTGAGCTTTGCTGTTTTGATAACTAACATCAACACTGGCGGTTGGCCAAGCGTCGTTGTCGATATCACTAAACTGAGCGAAAGCACGTTCAACGTTGGCTTGCGCCGCCGCTAATGTTTGATTGTTAGCTAGCGTGAGTTGTACTAACTCATTTAGCACAGGGTCGTTAAAGCGTTGCCACCACTGACGCTCTAACTGACCAACGTTCAATTCGCTGTTGATACTTAGATTAACAGGCGCAGGGGTCATTGCTTGGTAATCTGGACCAACGCTAGCGCAGGCGGTTAATACCATAGTGCTTGCTAGCAGTGTTGATTTTAAAAAATGCATGGTTATGCTCCTTCTTCGCTAATCGCGAGGGATTTACGACTTAGGTATTTACGTACTAACACATAAAACAGTGGTGTGAGGATAAGCCCGAAGATGGTGACACCAATCATGCCTGAGAATACGGCAACGCCCATCGCTTGACGCATTTCAGCACCAGCGCCAGTGGCTAATACCATCGGTAATACACCCATGATGAACGCAATAGAGGTCATCAAGATTGGGCGTAATCGCTGATGGCTTGCTTCAAGCACTGCTTCAATTGTTTTCATGCCTTGTTGTTCTTTCTCGCGCGCAAACTCGACGATTAATATCGCGTTTTTGGTGGCGAGGGCGACCAGCACGATAAAGCCGATTTGGGTGAATATGTTGTTATCACCGCCATAGATAATGACACCTGTAATGGCAGAGAGCAGGGTCATTGGTACGATTAAAATAATCGCTAATGGCAAGCTTAAACTTTCATATTGCGCCGCTAGCACTAAGAACACTAATAGCACCACTAACGGGAACACATAGACAGCGGTGTTGCCAGCAAGCTCTTGCTGATAGGTTAGCTCTGTCCACTCGTAACTCATGCCGCTTGGTAGTGTCTGGGCAAGGATCTTTTCAATCGCTGCTTGCGCTTGACCTGAGCTGTATCCTGGTGCTGGTGACGCATTGACTTCGGCGGTAATAAAGCCGTTGTAGTGCATCACGCGATCGGGGCCTGCGGCATGGCTGACGTTAATAAACGAGGCAAGAGGGATCATTTCACCGCGATTATTACGCACTTTTAGCTGACCAATTTGCTCGGGCTCTTGACGGAAATCATCCGCCGATTGCACGTTCACTTGATAGTTACGACCAAATTTGTTGAAGTCATTAACATACATCGAGCCAAGATAAATCTGCATCGTAGAGAAGATATCACTGATCGACACACCTTGTGCTTTGGCTTTTTCACGGTCGATATCAACATCGATTTGTGGTGTATTTACCGCAAAACTCGTGAATGCGCCTGTTAACTCTGGTGCGGCCCATGCTTTACCAATCACTTCTTGGGTTTTAGCGTAAAGCGCTTGATAACCCATGTTGCTCTTGTCTTGAATCTGCAGACGGAAGCCACCAATATTCCCCATGCCGTTGACTGGCGGTGGTGGGAAAATCGCGATAAAGGCATCTTCAATTGACGCAAACTTGCCATTTAATGCCCATGCGATAGCGCCAGCAGATAAATGCTCTTCGGTGCGCTCACTAAAAGGTTTTAAAGTAACAAACACCACGCCAGAGCTTGGGCTGTTGGTAAAACCATTAATGTTTAAGCCGGGGAATGCAACTGATGATTCAACCCCTGGGTATTCCAGCGCTATGCGTGACATTTCACGGATAACGGCATCGGTGCGGTCAAGTGACGCAGCGCCTGGTAGTTGTGCAAATGCCACTAAGTATTGCTTGTCTTGGCTTGGTACATAACCGGTTGGTGTCGATACAAACTGCTGCGCGGTTAATGCGAGCAAACCAAAGTACAGCACCATCACGAGGCCAGCGCCGCGGATAACACGCTTTATTGCGCCAGTGTAAGCATTGCTGCTCCACTCGAAAAAACGGTTAAACGGTTTGAATAACCAACCTGAGAATAGACGGTCAATAACACGGCTTAAGCGATCTTTTGGCGCGTCTTTGCTGCGTAATAACATCGCCGCAAGCGCAGGGCTTAGCGTGAGAGAGTTAATTGCTGAGATCACGGTTGAAATAGTGATGGTTAGCGCGAATTGGCGATAGAATTGTCCGGTTAATCCCGACATAAATGCCGTTGGAATAAATACCGCGGCAAGTACTAAGGTTGTTGCAATGATAGGGCCTGTCACCTCTTTCATCGCTTGTTTTGCAGCATCTTTTGGTGCAAGGCCATCTTCGATATTACGCTCGACATTTTCCACGACGACGATGGCATCATCCACCACAATCCCGATGGCGAGTACCAGACCAAATAGTGATAACGCGTTAAGTGAAAAGCCCATCCCGTGCATGATGGCAAAGGTACCGATAAGCGATACCGGAACCGCAGCCAGTGGGATAATAGCGGCGCGCCAGTTTTGTAAAAACAATACCACCACGATAACGACTAACAGCAGTGCTTCAAACAATGTGCTAACAACCGCTTCGATTGAACCACGAACGAAGATGGTTGGATCGTAAACAATTGAGTAAGACACCCCTTGTGGAAAGGTTTTTTCTAATTCAGCCATTTTCTCGCGCACGCCATCAGAGATAGCAATGGCGTTTGAGCCTGGGCGTTGGAAGATTGGGATTGCAACCGCTTCTTTGTTGTTAAGTAGTGAACGCAGCGAATAGTTGTTTGCGCCAAGTTCAACGCGTGCAACGTCAGACAGACGCACCAGTTGACCTTGTTCACCAACATTAATCACGATGTCTTCAAACTCTTGCTCGGTGCTTAAACGACCTTTTAAGTTGATTAATAACTGGAAGTTATTCTTTGCGGTTGGTTGTGCACCAAGGCTACCGGCCGCCGCTTGTTGGTTTTGCTCACGAATGGCATTAACCACATCCATTGCGGTCATGCTTAGCGCCGCAACTTTTTGTGGGTCAAGCCAAATACGCATCGAGTAATCACCAGCACCAAAGAGCTGAACATTACCTACGCCTTCAACACGGGCTAATTCATCTTTAACATTTAGGCTGGCATAGTTCGACAAGTACAACATATCGTAGCTGTCGTCTGGCGAGGTTAAATGCACCACCATGGTTAAATCTGGCGATGATTTCTCTGTTACCACACCAATTCGTTGCACCTCTTGTGGCAAGCGCGGTAGGGCGCGTGCAACACGATTTTGTACAAGTACTTGCGCGGCATCGACATCGGTGCCGAGTTCAAAGGTTACTGTTAGGCTCAAACGGCCGTCAGAAGTTGCTTGAGATGACATGTACAACATGCCTTGCGTACCATTAATAGCTTGCTCAAGCGGCGTCGCTACCGTGTCACCAATAACGGTTGGATTCGCGCCGGGGTAGGTCGCACTGACCACGATTGTCGGTGGCACCACTTCCGGGTATTCGGTAATTGGTAATTTAAAGACTGCAATCGCGCCTGCGATCATGATCATCAATGAGATCACGCCGGCGAATATTGGTCTGGATATAAAGAACTGTGAAAATTTCATAATTTGTCTCTTAACCGCGTGTGATAGATGACGTAGCGCTGTTTGCTAGTTCAACATCATTTTGGATGGCATCAACACGTTGTTGTAATTGCTTAAGGGCGGCGATAGTTGCTTCGTCACTCATTGGGACGACAGTAGGGTTAACCGTTGCACCTGGACGAATACGTTGCAGACCATTAGTCACTATGGTATCGCCAGCGTGCAACCCTGCACTGATCAGGCGTAGGTTTTGTTGCTTCTGACCCAAGGTCACTGCGCGATATTGCACGGCATTGTTTTCATCTAATACCATCACGTACTTGTTATTTAAATCGGTGCCAATCGCTTTGTCGTCAATTAACACGCCTTGATAGCTTGCGCTGCCAATGAGTTTAATGCGAGCGAACGAACCCGGTGTAAAACGACCATCGACATTGTCGAATACGGCGCGGACCGAGATAGTACCGGTGTTTGGATTAATGCTGTTGTCGATAAAATCAATGTGCCCGCTGTATGGGAAACCATTATCTACAGCTAAACCCATTAATACCGGCGATTTATGTTCGCTAGCTTGTGGGCGTGAACCGTCACGGGTTTGTTGGCTGTATTTTAAGTATGTGCGTTCGTCAGCATCAAAATACGCATAAACTTTATCGGTAGAGACCAATGACGTTAACTCACTTTGACCTGCAGTAACGTAGTTACCTTTGGTGATTAAGGCGCGTGAAATACGGCCTGTGATCGGGGCTTTAACTAATGTATGGTCTAGCTCGATTTGTGCTGTGGTTAATGCCGCTTCACGTGCTTGTGCGCTAGCCAAGCTTTGCTGATAACGTGCTTGACGATTGTCGAGCTCTTCTTGTGAAATGGCGTGTTGCTTTTGCAGGCGTTGACCACGCTCTAGTTCCAACTTAGCGAGTGTGACGCGGCTGTTGGCATCTACTAAATCAGCTTGTAAGCGAGCAACTTGCGCGGTGAATGAACTCGCGTCAATCTTAAATAGCACTTGGCCTTGTTGAACCAATTCACCTTCGGCAAATATAACGTGCTCGATGTAACCTGAGACACGTGGACGTAATGTCACCGTTTGTGGTGCTTGTAAACGACCGGTGAATTCATCCCACTGTGTGACACGTTGGCTAATAACCTGAGCTACCGTTACTTGTGGTGCTGGTGGCGCGGCATGTGTTGCTGCATTGTTTGTTGATGCGTCACAGCCTAGTAGACCTACTGTCGTTAATAGGGCAAGTGAAAAAGAAGTAAGTGTTTTGTTCATCATAATCTCCGGTCGAATTTCTATGACGCGCATCTTACGGGTGATAATGCATCATTAATAATCATTAATTGGTATTGAACTCATAGATATTTATGATGTGTTATTAATCGCTGGTGCATTTATTCATTAAATACTATGATGTATACATCGATTATTGATAAGGCAAACGGTGATTATATGCGTCCGCAAGAGTTAAATTTACTGGTTATTTTTGACAGTGTAATGACAGAGAAGTCAATCACTAGAACGGCTTCAAGGCTTTCGATGACACAACCTGCTGTGTCGAATGCGGTAGCAAGAATGCGCGCTGCGTGGAACGACGAGCTATTTATTAAAGACGGTCGCAACATTCAGCCAACCAACTACGCCATCAACTTGTGGCAACAAATTAAAGAGCCACTTCGTGATCTGTCTCACGCCATCGATCCTGACGACTTTAATCCGCTAACCGCAAAGCGTACTTTTCGGATTGCGGTGTCGGATATTATCGTTGATAGCCTGTGGCTTGAAATGCGTCAGTTTTTCGAGCAACACGCGCCGGGGATTAACTTACACGCGGTGCCTTATCGAACCGATAAAGTGCAACAAGTGTTAGATGATGCCGAAGTGGATTTAGTCATTAGCGCTATCGACCCACAAGATTCCGCCATTCGCTCGCGCCATTTATTTGAGACCTGCTTTGTTTGTGCGATGCGCAGTGAGCACCCGTTGGCTCAAAGTGAGTTAACTGTAGAAGACTTTGCTGCCGCCGACCATTTGTTAGTGACGCTCTCTGGCGATAGCTTTGGTGTGACGGATCGCGCGCTGCATCAATACAACTTAACCCGACGCGTTGCGATGACCGTTAATAATTTCTCTTCGGCAGCGCCGCTATTAATGGAGACCGATCTCATCGCCGTGTTACCCGCTGGTGCAATACATCAGCATGTCTCAAGCGGTAAGTTGTCTGTGAGTACCTGTCCAATCGAGATCCCCCGTACTGATATATCAATGTTGTGGCATAAACGCCAAGATGGTGATCAGGGGCTAAGCTGGTTACGCTGTCATATTGAAGAAAAATTTGTGGCGCGTTGGCACAAAAATCTTGAGCGAGTGTATTCACTCCTATGCCCAGATGTCTGTGTTTAGTGATGAATACGTATTCATATTCCATCACATAAACGACAAGGGAATTTCTATAGTATCCTGAGATTACTTTGAATTTTAGCGCGAGTAACTCAGGTGAAATTACCTCTTTTAAGTGTTGGCGTGGCCTCGACCATGCTATTAATCTCATGTCAGTCGACCGATGACAAACCACAAGTGGCAGCACATGAAGGCAAGCCAGTGGTATATCAAGTATTTACCCGATTATTTGGTAATCACAACACCAACAATAAGCCGTGGGGCACCATCGAAGAAAACGGTGTCGGTAAATTTTCTGACTTTGATGACACTGCACTTGCTGGAATTAAAAAGCTTGGCGTAACTCACTTATGGTATACCGGCGTGATGCATCATGCCGTTATCACTGACTACACTAGTTTTGGGCTTGAAAATGATGACCCGGATGTTGTAAAAGGTCGCGCTGGTTCGCCATACGCGATTAAAGATTACTACAACGTTAATCCCGATCTTGCCACCAATCCTGCGCAGCGCCTTAATGAATTCAAGCAGCTCATTGGCCGTACACACCAGCACGACATGAAAGTGATTGTTGATATTGTGCCAAACCATGTCGCTCGAGGTTATCACTCAACCAGCAAACCAAAAGGCGTAAGCGACTTCGGGACCAATGACAATAAACTCGTTGAATACGACGTTAACAACAACTTTTATTACGTGCCGGGACAAGATTTTAAAGTGCCACTGGCCGAAAATGACTATCAGCCATTAGGCGGCGAAAAGCACGAAATGACTGATGGTCAGTTTTCGGAGTCGCCTGCTAAATGGACCGGAAATGGTAGCCGTGCGCCGCAACCGCATGCCAATGATTGGTATGAAACCGTTAAAGTAAACTACGGCGTTCACCCTGATGGACAGTATGATTTCGCAACTCTCCCAGCAGATTACGCGAACAAAGATTGGCGCGCTCATTATCAATTTTGGCAAGGTAAAACCGTGCCGGACTCATGGCTTAAATTTCGTGATATTACCCAATATTGGTTAAATCACGGGGTTGATGGGTTCCGTTACGACATGGCTGAAATGGTGCCAGTGGAGTTTTGGAGCTACTTAAATTCTCATATCAAGATGACTAATCAAGACGCATTTATCTTGGCGGAAGTGTATAACCCAAAACAATATCGCAACTACATCAAGTTAGGTTTAACTGACTATCTATACGACAAAGTTGGCTTCTACGACACACTAAAAGGCATTATGCAGGACAAAGAAAACACCTCTGCATTAGTGGCGGTTCAGCATGAAGTGGCTGATATTGAGACACACATGCTGCACTTTCTTGAGAATCATGACGAACAACGTATCGCCAGTCCAGAATTTGCAGGCGATGCCCGCAAAGGAATGCCTGCAATGGTAGTTTCATCAACCATAAGCACGTCACCAACGATGTTGTACTTTGCCCAAGCAATGGGTGAAGACGGTAGCGAAACCGCCGGTTTTGGTCAGCCAAGCCGCACCTCAATTTTCGATTACATTGGCGTACCAGCGCTGCAACGTTGGACCAATAACGGAAAGTTCGATGGCGCGAAACTAACGACGGCAGAGAAAGCGCTACAACAGTTCTATCGCACCTTAATGAACATCGTTGCAGACAGCCCAGCATTAAATGGCGAATACCAATCACTGCACGCGTTCAACCTTAGCCAAATGGGGAATTACAGTGAGCGTCAGTTAAGCTTTGTACGCTGGAGTGAAGATCAAAAACTAGTGATAGCAAGTAACTTTAACGCCACCAAAACCAGTGATTTTTCATTGGGAGTTCCGCATAACATCGTTTCAGAGTGGGATCTCACTGATGGTGAGTACCTGCTAACTGAATTGATCGGCGATACGGTTAGCACGCTTAAGGTAAGTGATGGCGTAGGCACCATCGATACTAATTTAGCACCATTAGGTTCGGTGATTTATCAAGTTGAGCCAGCGAAATAATCTATCAAGGTTTAGCCATTGTTCGATTCGAACGATGGCTAAATGTTTACTGAGCCACTTACCAGGTTAAGTTAGTCACTGCGACTAAAAAACGATTGATAGTGCTAATGGTGTGATGATGACAGCCGCAAGTATATAGTGTACTCGTTTGATTTTGTCGTTATAACTTGCCGTTAGTTTTAATCCAAACAAAGGTCGTAATATCGAGACTCGTCTAACTAGCTCGAAACTTAACAAGCAGCCTGCAACTGTCATCAATACTACCAGTATCGGCTCAACAATTGGCCCCAACGCCAAGCTGGACAATTCATAACCGACAACAATAATGATGCTTTGATGCATGATGTAGTAGGGGTAAACAGCCTCGCTTAAATATGCCAAAGCTTTGCTGTTCTTGTTGAGGTGTTTCGACGCCAAAGCCAAAACAAGCATCACACCAAAGACACGGCAAACACTTAAAATTAAGCTGCCAATACTAAGTAGCCAAATCGGCGTATTCTCGTCGCTGGTCAGCCAAACTATATTATAAAACGTCAGAAACACGGTGTGGGAAATGAAAGCACAGAGTAATAAAACCCCCACATTATCGACTAGGCGTTGCCAAAAAACGGCATTGAAACCAATCAAATAACCATAAAGTAAAAACAGCATACCGAGCTGTTTTCTGGTGCTTTCTGAGTCGCCGTTGTTGAGTAGTTGAATCACCAGCACCGGTAATACCGCTAACATCATTGCGATAACGCCATGACGTGATACACACCAATCGATAAAGTTCTCCATTCGTGTTGAGTTTAATAGCGGCAATAGTGTGATCATTATCATCGAATATAGCCATAGTTCTCTTAAGTACCACAGGTGGTTAACGTCGACATGCGGCCAAATACCGGACTGATAGAGAGAAAATATCTCATTATCTGTTTGCCAAAAAGCTTGATAGAACTGCCAATAACTCATTGATAAGTTACCTTCAAAGGTCATTTGATAATAAAGCTGTGGTGGGATAATGACTAAAATAGCGAAGAACAATGGTAACAACAGGTGCACCGATCGCACACTAATATAACGCCACATAGCGACCTTGCTCAGCACAAAACGAATGGCAATACCTGACACTAACCATAAACACGCCATGCGCCACGGCGATACCAGCAACATCATGTTGGCCAGCTTTTCTGATAAATAGTGACTTTTTATGTGAAAGCCCCAGCCATCTACATACAGCATCCCGATGTGAAATAAGATCAGCAATGAGACGACCAAGACTCGTAACCAATCAAGGTCATATCGTCGTTGGGGAGTTGCTTGGTCAGGAGGAAGAAAAGACTGTTTGGTTTTTGACAGCATAGTCACAAGCCAATTGCGTTGAGGTGATGTCATTAATCTTTACGGTTTGTTGTGAATTGATAGCGAATCATAGCAATAGATAGGATTGAAATTACTGCTAAGTAGTTGGTATGCAGCCATTAGGGACAAGCGGTGGTATTCAGGGATGGTATTATTGTCTGGCGTATAGGCGAACCAAAGTATTATGCTTATATAACCGAACAGCAAATATAAAATATCAGCTCGCTTAGGCATTTTCCTAACAACTTAGTCATTGTATCGTGGTGGATGAAAAAGTGTTTAGTAAGAATTACCTATTATGATTTTATCATTCGGGTGGTGTTGAGTCATAAAGGTTCGTTGCAGCTCATTACTTGTTTTACGGGCCGAACGTTGTTCGGTAAACAGGATAATCAGCGAATTGCTGCTATAATTAATTGTACCTATTTTTTAGTGTCAATTGGCCATTATGTATGAGTTCACCTTCGTATTTTGATATTGCTGATTTTATGCCTCACGGTATGTGCTATCTATGGAGGCCTGATATTTTATGGACCTCTGTCATTTCAGATGTCGTTACTGGGTTAGCGTATTTCTCGATAACCGCAGCAGTGGTTATTTTTGTCAGAAAACGTAAAGACTTGCCCTATCCTTGGTTCTTTTTACTCTCTGGTTCGGTAATATTCCTCGCTTGTGGCATGTCGCACATTATTAGCGCAATTGTCATTTGGGAACCCATTTATGGGGTTTCTGCCATTGCTAAAGCCATAACAGCAGTAACATCCTTGGCCACGGGCATTGTTATATGGTTAGTGTTACCTTTCTTCTTAAAACTACCAAGCCCCGCAATGTTAGAGAAAAAGAATCAAGCATTACAGGATTCGCTGAATAAGCTAAATATGGCGCAAGTGTCATTAGTTGAGTCTGAAAAAATGGCTTCACTCGGAGGGTTAGTAGCCGGTGTGGCTCATGAGATTAATACACCTATTGGTGTTGCTATTACCGCTGTATCCCACTTAATTGATTCTACTAATGAGCTCGCTGATAACTTTATCAATAACAAAATAACCCGCAGTAATTTTGCTCATTACACCGAAGATGCAAAAAATAGTGCGGCAATGATTAGCACCAATTTAAATAGATCGGCTAATTTAGTGAAAAGTTTCAAGTTGGTTGCGGTGGACCAAGCCAGCGAAAACTTGCGTCAGTACGATGTTGAAATTTATTGCCAAGACATTCTTAATAGCCTCCAACCCGCCCTAAAATCAATGCATTGCCAGGTGGAGTTATCATGTGATGATAACATTACCCTGTGGGGCGACCCTGCCGTACTTACACAAATTCTAACTAATTTAGTCATGAATTCTTTAACTCATGCATTCAAAAATACCAAAGATTGCCAGATAGGTATTAAAGTTTCTGTAACGGGTCACCACCTAAAGCTCGATTATACAGACAACGGAAGCGGGATTAGCTTAGAAAATTCCGAGAAAGTATTTGAACCTTTTTTTACCACTAAACGAGGTAAAGGCAGCAGCGGTCTAGGCTTGCACATCGTCTTTAATTTAGTTACTCAGTCTTTAAAAGGCACCATCGAATGTTTGTGTATTCCTGATGGCGGCGCCGCTTTTACTCTACTATTTCCGCTTGATATTCGGGGTGAGACTGAAGGAATTAAGAGTATTCCCCCCTTTAATTAAAACACCTCAACGTGAAATAAAATATCAAGCTCCCTAATCAATTACGTTAAGGTGATACAGCTAGTTGTTAATCGCTAACTAATCATGACAAGATACTGATAACGTTAAGTGCTACACGCCTGAGAAACAATAAATTGGGCCAATTTGTGGACTTAAAGGGCCGGTCTACAGATTCACCAAAATATGATGGTTAAATTACAGATGAGCAGAGTAGAACACTTTAAAAAACATCAATTAGCGTATGAGATTACTTTCATAGTCATTTGTTTTTTTATCGGTAGCACCATTAATGCGACCTCTGAAATTATGGAAGCACAGCGTAATGGCGCGCCGTTGCCCTTTAGTTTATGGGAACCTTTCGTGTGGGAATATTCTAGTGCAATTAGCACCATGCTGTTGCTGCCGGCTATTAGTTATTTGTTAGCAAAATTTTCGATAAATTGGCAGGCACTAGCACGCACATTCGGCGTCTATCTTCTAGCATCGTTGGCTTTCTCCTTATCGCATATCGGCATAATGGTTGGCCTCAGGGAGGTTATCTATTGGACGCAGTCTGGTCACTATGACTTTGGCGTCAGTTTGTTTGAATTTGGCTATGAGTATCGTAAAGATTTGTGGTCCTTTATTCTTCTTGTGATGATGTTCAAGTGCTATCAATATATTTCAAGCCAACTACTAGGTGAGGCCAGTACTATCGCTGATAGTGACGAGACATCAGTGCCGACTGTTATCGAGCGGTTATTGGTCAAAAAGTTAGGTAAAGAATTCATTATAAGGGTAGGCGATATTGAATGGCTGGAGTCATCGGGAAATTACGTAAATTTGCATATTAAAGGTCGTATTTATCCTATGCGAACGACATTGACTGCATTAATGACGAAGATATCGGCACAAGGATTCTGCCGTATTCACCGCTCTTACGCGATTAACTTGAATGAAGTGCTACACATAACGTCACTAAGCAGTGGTGATAGCGAAGTGCAACTTAATAATGGGAAATTGCTTAATTTGTCACGCCGTTACAAAGAAGACTTCAAGCTAAGGCTAGGCTAGCTTGAAGTCTCGGATTGTGTCCGTGTCCACCCCTTATATCGATGAAAAAATTATAGAAATTCTGGTCTTTCAATATGAGTTTATTTGCTTCTAGATGCGGCTGTTAAGACAATGTTTGTTTCACGCGTAGCAGGAAGTACGTTATTATTCATATCAATTTTTATCGATATGTAGTGAGCATTAAATGAGAGATGAACTTAAAGCCGCGTATAATTTAGAGTTGGATGAAGCAATTAGATGCTACACCGTGAATGAGCTTGATAGCGCTTTTTATCATCTTGAACGTGCTCATATTCTTGGTCAACGTTTTATCATCCCCCATACAAAATCACATTGGTGGATGCTAAAAATTGGCATAAAGAAACAGGATTTAAAGCAGGTATTTGGCCAAATAACGAGAATGATCGCTTCAGTAATCTTTTCTAAAATTTGGGTGCCGTTAGGAAATACTGGGGGCGTCAACGTCAATCCAATGAAACCGATGCCAATTCCCACGGATCTAGCAGCTATACTGCGTAAAGAAGACACTTAATAACCTTAGGTGAGTAGCAGACTAACATGAGGCAGCCATAAATTTTAGTGTTGTAGTTAGTGCCCCATGTTTGAGCTGTAGCGTTTATCACCCCTCCACTTTCCCAGCCGCTTTACTCATTTTATTCAAAAAGAATAACGCGATGATGATTCCTGTTAGCGGGATTAGTGATAGGTAAAATGCGGTTTGGCCGTCGAATTTAGCGAATACATAACCGGTGACTAACGAACCTGTGGTGCCGCCTAGTGCTGAAAATACCACGATTAAGCCGGTCATCATCGGGTGTTTGTTGTTTGGTAGGGTGCTTAGGATAACTGAATTTATCGCGGGGTAAATTGGCGCCATAAAGAGTCCGACTAGCGGTAACATAAATACGGCGAGTGGTGCGTCAAACCATGTCATTTCACTGTTGGCGACAATGTTCTGAGTCATTGGTAA
>Ga0209291_1001290_pt1 | contig 22476 bp, 21 predicted proteins | sample GOMGulsemesocosm_FD_184633 | JGI IMG/M metagenome (GOLD analysis project Ga0209291, IMG submission 184633) | Methane-oxidizing microbial communities from mesocosms in the Gulf of Mexico - GOM9B Gulf of Mexico (SPAdes) (version 2) | ecosystem: Environmental > Aquatic > Marine > Cold seeps...
CGAACGTCTAATAGTTCTCTAGCAATACACCTCGTTATTTCACCACCTATATCGTGCCGGTTAGTATGGCGTTATTTGTTACACCAATTTATGGATATTTAAAATGATTTCACGTAAACATCACAAAACAGTTTTTTCCTTTTTTATGGCGTTACTTATGTCCTGTATTATGTCTTTTGTTATAAGTGTGTTTAACGTTGGTATGGTTTCAAATATCATCGCTATTTGGTTAAAGGCTTGGAGTTTTGCTTTTCTCGTAGCATTTCCCACAATAATAGTCGTTTCTCCGATTGTTCATAAATTGGTAACTCTCGTTTTACATGAAGAGGAAAGCGCCAGCTAATACCTAATTCAATATAGACTTTCACTTGCTCATTTGAGGACTCAAAATTTAGACTTGATAAGACAAGTGTCCCTATATTCAACTTTGCTTACGACTGTTCTGATAAGTGTTTCGACGATAACCATATTAGAAATCGGTATCATTGAACAATCTAACATGTTTTTTATAGAGTTCTGCACCATGTTATGATCATGATTATTTATGGTTCTGGTACAATTATCCGTGATGTATTAATTTATGAACTGGAAAAATTTACAACATTGAATATATTTTATTAAATTATTATTTCGTCATCGTCATGAAACATGTAAAGAAAAGTGTGGGTTAAAGATTAACGTAACCAGTTACTCACGCGAACGAAAAAAACTATTCCGCTTATGTAATTCGCAATTTTACTGCCTATTATTACTGATAAACGTTGCGGAATATAAATATCATTAATACCTGAGAGTTAATTAAATTATGAATAACAAAATAAGTGGAAGTTGTTTATGCGGTAAGGTTTCTAGTACCGTAGAAGGTCCTTTTAATAAATTTTATCAATGTTATTGTGATCGATGCCAGAAGAAAACCGGTTCTGCCTTTGCTTCATTGATGTTCACTTCGCCAGATAAGATTCAATGGAACTCTGGAGAAGATGTAATTAAGAGATTTGATTTACCTGAAGCTGAACGATTCAGTAATTGCTTTTGCACTGAATGCGGCTCTCAAGTACCTTATATAAGTAGAGATGGAGCATTTTTGATTGTGCCCGCAGGTTATATATCAGGTGACCCTGAAATAAGACCATCAGCAAATATTTTCTGGGATGAACGCCCATGTTGGTTTGACGATGGAAAGTCAGCTGAGACGTTCGTAAAATATCCTGGATAAATTCTGATAAATAACAACTCAACAGATACAAATCGTTAGTACCTTTCGTTAAACCACGCTATAGCACCTAATATTTGGTGTTATAGCACAATAAAAATTATAAGCTAACAGCATGATAACAAAACTTGATAATACTAATGCAGAAGTTGCAAAGCAGATTTTTACTGTTTTCCAAAATTCTTATAAAATTGAAGCTCAACTGATTGGAACTCTTGATTTTCCTCCGTTATTACGAAGTGCTGAAGACATTCAACATTCAAAAACACAATTTTATGGCTTCAAGCAAAATAAAAGTCTCGCTGCAGTTATTGAGATTGTAGTTGACAACATGCAGCTAGAAATTAATAGTTTAACTGTCGATCCAAATTATTTTAGGCAAGGGATCGCACACAAATTGATAAGTTATATCCTTGACGATATTGATTTTTCAGCAGCGGTTGTAGAAACGGCGGTGGTAAACATACCTGCAATAAACTTATACAAGAAACATGGCTTTGTTGAGTTTAAAAGATGGACTCCATCACATGGTATCGAAAAAGTAGCCATGTCCATTTAATTTGTTACCAAATAAAAATGTTGAGCTAAGAACAGTTAGATAAGTTATTGGAACTCATTAACAAAATAAAGTCATAAACAAAGTGACTAGTTGGCTTTCAAGGTTGAGGACTATAGGTTTTAAGGAAAGGTCGAGTTGTAATGAAAGTATTATATGAAACCGAAAGATTAACTATCAGTATGCCAAGGAGGCAAGCTTGTTAAAATCTATTCATCACGTAGCGATCATTTGTTCTGATTATAAAAGATCAAAACATTTTTATGCTGTTATATTAGGTCTAGAAATTATTGCTGAAAATTATAGAGAAACTCGAGATTCTTATAAACTCGACTTAAAACTACCTGATGGGGGGCAAGTCGAATTATTCTCATTCGTCAGTTCACCTGAAAGGCCTAGTTACCCTGAAGCTCTAGGTTTAAGGCACTTAGCTTTTGCAGTGGAATCGGTTGAATTAATGTCGGATTATTTAACTTCAAAAAATATTGAAGTAGAACCAATTCGTGTTGACGAATATACTCTTAAAAAGTTTACATTTTTTAATGATCCTGATGGGTTACCATTAGAAATATATGAACAAGTATCTTCTTAACATTTTATCCCTTTATTGTAACCTTAGGAAAACATGCATCTAATTGAGCCACAGGAGAATCATTTAATCGAATTGATGAGTTGGTTTAACAATGCGCAAGAACTTGAAAATTGGTCGGGACCTAATTTCAGGTATCCATACAATTTGTCTTCGTTTATTGACGATCTAAAACTTAGTACATTGAATTCATTTGTACTGGTATCAAAGCAGTCTGAATTTTTAGCCTTTGGTCAGTATTATCAAAGGTTAGGTAGGTGCCACTTGGGTAGGTTAATTGTAAATCCAAAATGCCGGGGTAAAGGACTAGCGTTAGAACTGATGCGTCACTTATGCGATTTAGGACTTAATGATTTAGAGTTAAATGAATGTTCATTGTTTGTGTTAACTCATAATAAAAGTGCGATAAAAGCTTATGAAAAATTTGGATTCTCGTTTACTGATTATCCCGAAGAAATGCCATTAGCTAATTGTTTATATATGGTTAAATAATAACACGTAATACGGCACTAAGTTTTAACCACTACAACTTGTAGCCAACAAATACTTTGGGAAAAAAATGGACGAATTAAACCAACAATTAGATTTTATTATTGAATTAGATAAGCTTAAAGGTGTTTATCGACAAGCACTCTTGAAATCAGACAAAAATAGATATGAGAACAGTGCAGAGCATAGTTGGCATATTTCACTAACCGCTCAAATACTCCATGAATATGCAGTAGAAAAAGTTAATATCTCACGTGTCATGAGTATGTTACTTATCCACGACATTGTGGAAATTGATGCAGGAGATATGTTCGCTTTTTCAGATGTTACTGACCTTGCAGAGCAAGAAGATAAAGAGTTGGCTGCAGCAAGGCGAATATTCGGATTGTTGCCTGAAAAACAGTTTCAAACTTTTCAGCTTTTATGGATAGAGTTTGAAAATGCTGAAAGTATTGATGCTAGATTTGCTAAAGCAATGGATCGTGTTTTACCTTTATTACAAAACATGAGAAATGAAGGGGGTAGTTGGACAAGACACGACATTGCAAAGTCACAGGTTCTTGAACGTAATAAATACCTTAAAGGTTTAGCTCCACAGTTGTGGTTGTACGTTTCTAAGCAAATTGACTTAGCTGTTAAACAAGGTTGGCTAAGAGACGAGTAATCAGAAGTCGTTAAAGAGTGGGCATTAACACTAATAACTTCCACTCTTTCGACATTATAACGGCTAATAGATCTCAGGTATTTGCATCCTCTTGATACCGTATTTAAAGTGAAGTTTCCTCACGAACAAATAGGAACATCATAAATTACGACGGCAACATTTCTTTATTATTTAAATGTTGTACTCAAATTTCCAATTATTTCTGCACTTCTATTCACTTCTATCCCATTAGAGTTAACTTTCTGTGCTAGTTCTGCATTGCTGGTTGAAATATTATCTATGGTAATGACGCTTTTATTTATTTCATTGGCAACGACACTTTGTTCTTCTGCGGCTGTTGCTATTTGAGCTGTCATATCACTGACATGATTAACATTGATGATAATATTGTTCATCGCTTGTTTAATTTTAATGGTATCTTCAGAGCATTCCTCGGCATTTACTTTACTAGACAGCATGACTTGGCTCCACTGTTTTAAAGTCGTTTGTAGTTCATGAACGGAGCTCTGAATTTGCACTGCAGCACCTTGAGTTCTACTTGCCAGTGTTCTTACTTCATCTGCGACTACAGCAAAACCACGCCCTTGCTCTCCAGCTCTTGCCGCTTCAATAGCTGCGTTTAATGCTAATAAATTTGTTTGATCGGCTATGCCTTGAATTTCAGACATAATGGTTGAAATTTTATCCACATCTTTCACTAAATCAATAGCATTCGTTGCTGCACCTTCAACGTCATGAGCTAAACCGTTAATTTTGCCCTGGCTTAGCTCAATTATTTCAATGTTTTCCCTACATTCATCTTGAATACTAACAACTTTATCGTGGGTTAATGTTGTATTTGTACTGACTTCATCAATCGTGGCACTCATTTCAGTTATTGCTGTAGAAAATTGTGCTAAATGCGAGTTCTCTTCCTGTATACCTTCGAGCATTTCACTGGATAATTCTTCTAATTCAGTAGCAACTTTGACTAATGTAGCGCCAGAATCACGGCTTCGGCCTAATATTGTTCTGATTCTAGCTTTATATAATTCGATAGGGTAAACAATCGTATTTATTAAACCTTTGCCTGAATAAATTATACGAGATGGGCTATCATATGATTCTTTCGTTTCTTTGACCGCAGAGGGGAAAAATATCAACTCTTCTGAAAAAACAACGAAGATAATACCAATGCATAGTAATAAAATGATATTGGGTAGAAAAGAGTCTATGTACAGCCAATTTGAGAGTAAAGCTAAGCCAACTACAATCGACATGATCATGCGCTTTAAGCCAATATGACCATTAAAATCAAGGCTTGCACTCTTATTATTTAACTTATCGTATAAATTTTGAGCTTTACGCTTTTGTTCATCTGAAGGGCAGGTTCTTACTGATTGATAGCCTTTTATTTTATCGTTTTCATATAAAGGCGTTACATAAGCATCTACCCAATAAAAGTCACCATTCTTACAGCGATTTTTAACCATTCCCCGCCATGAGTCACCACGCTTAAGTTTCTCCCACAGGTCTCCAAAAGCTTCTTTTGGCATATTAGGGTGCCGGACAATATTATGATGTTGGTCGATTAATTCATCTAAGGTATAACCCGCAACTTCGCAAAATTCATTGTTCGCATAGGTTATCCGACCATCAAGGTCTGTAATTGAAACTAATTGCTCAGATTCAAGGAAGGTTCTTTCATTGTTTGATGTGTTACTCATGAATATCCATATAAAAGTTGCTGTAATTAATCAAAAAGCGTGGAATATTTTTATCTTAGCTTAAGTTTGTCAAAGGAGATTGAATTAAACATGTAAAACTGACTTAGATCAATGTTTAGAGTCTCAAAACTTGATCAGGATCAAGTAAGAAAACTCAAAGGTTTGATACGTGTTAGTGAGTGGTAATAGGCTAGTTGCATTATGGTTAATTCTGATAGAGTTGATCTCATAGGTTTAAAGTATTTAAGTTTATTTATGGACAAAAATAAATCATCAAATTAAAACAAACTTGAATGTTCTAAATAAAATAATGATTCCAGCTGAAATTAAGAAAGAAAATAGTTTAATTTTATCTTGGAAAACGAAACCTACGGCACTGACTAAAAGGTTAACTCAGGCATGAAAGTAGCTCATAGAATCTATTGTGAGACATGTTTTAGACAAAGTTAAATTTATTCTTTAATTGAAACATAGTATTTATTCAGGCATAAAAAAAGGCCTTGAAAAACAAGGCCTTTTAATACTAAATATGGTCGGAGTAGCAAGATTCGAACTTGCGACCTCACGTCCCCCAGACGCACGCGCTACCAAGCTGCGCTATACCCCGAAATAGTAAACTTTAAGAGGGTTAATAAGTTTACCGCTTGTATATTAATGATTTATCAAGTGATTGCAATATAAAGCAGCGTAAATAATGCTGTTCGCTTACTTATTGTCCGCTTTGCTTCGATTGTTGACTGAATTGCTTAATAAAGTTAACACCGTCAATCATTAATGGAAAATCAGAGTTCACCATAATAGGGGCCGCCAACTGTCGAGAGTAGCTTTGAAAGTTACCATTTTGGTCAATAAATACCGATTTATCTTTACTGAAAACCATTATTCCATCAGCCATAGTATTAGCGATAATTCTATCCTTTTTAACGCTCAGTAAGTCTTTACCGTTACTGTATGTTTTTTCCTTAATATTACAATCTAACCAGCGCTTTATCAGGGTAGGTTGAATATCCATATGACTGGTTAAGTGGCTAACTGTTTTATCCTTAGTCTTAGGTAAAATTAATAAAGAAGGTTTGATAGATAAACTTGTCGTTTTTGATTCATTACCAATTGAGGTTACCCAAATAATATCTTTTGTTTCTTTCGCTTTTTGGGCCAATAGCAGGGCGTCCATAAATAATTCAAACTGATAACTACTACTGTCGGCAAAGTAAAATAAATGTAAACCGGTAGGAATATTATTTAGCTTATCTGCAAACACTAAGCTCGAAATATTATTTAGTTTTGACTGAGTCGAAAATAAGTTTTCAAACCCATAGGTTAGCGGTTCATCAAAGGAATCATGGTCATTTTTATTGTCAATTAATGTATATGAAGTAGCTAAGTTTCTTTTTTCAATTAACTGAAATAACAATGGGATAGCTTGTTGTTTCTCTAAACCATCTTGGTAGATGCTAGGTAAGCTATAAAACAAATTAAACCAGCCATTTTTTGGTAACGCGTTATCGGTGTGGTGTTCTAATGACACTTGTTTTTGGGTATTTCTCTGCTTGAATTGCTGGATTTGTTTAGCGGTTAACATTTCATCGTTAACCACCATGAACACAGATTTTTCAATAGGGAAATTGCTCTGACACTGGTTTCCTAGCGAAGGATATTGAGGAATATCATCAATAAATGCTAACGGGCGAGTGGTTCTTTCAATGTAGGCATCACGATCGAACATGCCATATTTAGTTAATAATGTTTTAGCCGTTGCGGGGTAAGATAATGGTAATACAGTATCCTGTCTTAAAATATCATATTCTAGGTTTGCATCAGCCCAAATATGTAAAATATGACTAAAGAAAAATGCGCCAACAAGTCCTATTACTGTAAAACGAGCGATCACAACTTTTTGTAAGTCTCGTAAGTGTTTCCATGCGTAATTGCTAACAATTAATTCAAATGCCAAAATAACCAGTGTTAAGACAATACTAACAAACCAAAACAACCGGCTATTTTGCTGTATTTGTGTAGCGATTAAATCGACTATTTGTGCACTAGAGGAGGCATTTAAGTGATAGCCCAAGCTGTTATATATATATGCATCGAGTAACAGTACTAATAATTGTATCGTAAAGACAACGGATGCCGTTACTCGAATAAATCGAGTGTGAGGGAAGATTAAGGTGATCGGGAATAGTATTAGTAAAAATGTCATAAAGGTGAGAAAACCCATATGACTAAACCAGGTCACCATCAGGTAAAATTGACCTAATATTGTTTCTGGGCCAGTTTCATTGAAGATATAAAATGAAGAAAGCCCAATAGCGGCAATAATATTAAAAAAAGTGAACCAATGGCTCCAGCTGATCAAGTGTAATAGTCTTTTGCTGTATGTTTTTGAGTCAAATGCAACCATGGTAAATGTATATTCTCTTGTTATTTTATTGGTGTGACGTTAAATATTCGCTTCAATTAGTGGTATTACTTGACTGATTTCTTCAATGCTTCGCTAAAATTGTTCACTATTGCGGCTCTTTTGCCTTCAGGAATATTTTTATTAATAATTTCTGTAAGGGTATTTCCTAAGCACATTAGCGCTAAATCAGGGGTTGCAGACTCATTTACTAAAACATCATGTAAGTCTTTGATAATTTTTTCTACACGTTCGTTGGAATACTTGGATACAATGGGCATCTTAAAATTCTTAATTGGTTGTTTGATGAATTCATACAAGTTTATCAAATGCCTGAACAATATAAAACTGGCCTTTAACTATGAGTTTAATTATTTCCAATATTGCCCTGCATTTTTTAACAAAAAAAGAAGAAACCGGTGAAGTAGTACTGCGTTTAGGGCCAGAATCGATTGAAATCAGCAACAAAATTGAAAACTTTGTTGATGCGTTACATAAAATTTATAATGGTAAAGCAAGCAAAGCCTATGGACATTTTTCAACAATGCCTTCTGAAGGCGATTCGGCACGCTTTGTTGATGTGATGGAAAGCTACTTATCTGATGCGCAATCTTTCTATGCCTTTAGTAGCCAAGCGGCTAATTTATTGAAAAATGAGCTAGAAAAATACGACCTTGCTGAAACGGGTTACCTCGTTGTATGCCATTATGAACATATGGGCGGGCGTTATTTACTAGCGACTATTATTCCAGTGTCTGAACATTATTCCGTAGATGGTGAATTAAATATTTCAGCAGACCAGCATCTTGATACTGCGCGTATGCAACTTGCTGCTCGTATCGATTTATTCGATTATAAAGAAAATGAACAAGGTAATAAGTACGTTTCGTTCATTAAAGGAAGAGCTGGTCGTGTTGTTTCAGATTTTTTCTTAGACTTTTTAGGTTGTGAAGAAGGTTTAAACTCAAAAGAACAAACGCAAACCTTAGTGCAAGCTGTTGAAGATTATGTCGCGGTTAATCAACTCGATGCCAATGAAAAGCAAACGACACGTAAAGAGTTATTAAATTACTGTAAAGAACAAAAAAGTTCAGCGCAAGACGTCTCTATTCAAGAAATAGGAGAGGTCATTAAGCAAGAAGGTGCAGAGCAAGACTTTTATCAGTTCTGCCAAGAGCAATCTTATCCGCTTGAAGAATCATTTCCGCACGATCAAACTGTCGTTAATAAAGTCACTAAGTATTCAGGTTACGGTAACGGTATAAGTTTAAGTTTTGAACGTAGTCACTTTGGTGAAGATGTTGTTTATAATGCCGCTAACGAAAGTATTACTATTTATAAAGTACCACCAAATTTAAAAGATCAATTATTAGCCCTATTACAATCGGCTGATAAACATGAACAAGAAGTTCAGCAAGGTCAAAATCCAGAATTCTAAAATAACGTAGACAAAAATTATAGGTATTAAAATGACAACATTAACCATTACCCGCCCTGACGATTGGCATGTACATTTACGCGATGGCGCTGCACTAACTACGACTGTGCCTGATATTAGCCGATACTTTGGTCGTGCTATTGTAATGCCAAATCTTGTTCCTCCTGTGACCAATGCAGAGTTAGCAAAGCAGTATCACCAACGTATACTTGATGCTAATGTAAATAGTTCTGCCCAAAACAAACAATTTCAGCCTTTAATGGTGTTATACCTTACTGATCAAACAACACCTGAAGAAATAAAAGCGGCTAAAGCCACCGGTATTGTATTTGCCGCCAAACTATATCCTGCAGGGGCAACGACGAACTCATCATCTGGTGTCACCAGTGTTGATAACATCGCCGATGTACTGGCAGCTATGCAAGAAGTCGGCATGCCTTTATTAATTCATGGTGAAGTTACTGATAATGATATTGATATCTTTGACCGCGAAGCCATATTTATTGACACCATTTTGAAGCCATTAGTTGACAAATATACGGAGCTCAAAATTGTTTTAGAGCATATCACCACTAAAAACGCCGTTGAATTTGTTCAACAAGCGGGTGAAAACGTAGCCGCTACCATTACTGTGCATCATTTATTATTCAACCGTAATCACATGCTGGTTGGTGGAATCCGTCCACATTATTTTTGTCTACCAATATTGAAGCGTAATATTCATCAACACGCATTAATTGAGGCTGCAACAAGTGGCAGTGCTAAGTTTTTCTTAGGCACAGATTCAGCACCACACCCACAACATGCGAAAGAGTCAGCTTGCGGTTGTGCCGGCTCTTACACAGCACATGCTGCAATAGAGTTATACGCGGAAGCTTTTGAAGAAGCAGGGGCTTTAGATAAATTGGAAGGCTTTGCGAGCCTACATGGACCTGCATTTTATAACTTACCTGTTAATACTGACAAAATAACCCTTGAGAAAGTTGAATGGCAAGTACCTGCAACTTTATCCTTTGCTGATGATGTCGTTGTCCCTATTCGTGCAAATGAAACAATTGCTTGGCAAGTAAACGATTAAGACTACTAGGAAATAAAAATGCAGTTATTTGTAAATGACTTAACCGTGATCGATTTTTCTTACTGTTGTCACCATCGTGGTATTGTTGGCGAAAGTTGGATTGTTGACGTGCTACTTGATGGTGGCTTAAATGAAATGAGTATGGTGCTTGATTTTGCTGTTGTAAAAAAACAAATCAAAGCCATTATTGATGATGCGGTTGACCATAAACTGTTATTACCTATGGAAAACTCATTTGTTAAAGCCGCAGAATCAACGCATCATGACGATCATGAATATGTTGATGTAACAAGTGCGCGTGCCAACTATTTTTTACAATCGCCAAAGTGTGCTTTTGCAAAAATTATGGCCAACGAAATAACGATTGCGTCAGTTACAAAGCATTTAACGACTATAATACTTCAGCAATTACCACAAAATGTTCAAGGACTAACACTAACATTAAGACCAGAAAGTATCAGTGGCGACTTTTATCATTATACCCATGGCTTGAAGCTCCATGACGGTAATTGTCAACGTATTGCTCATGGTCATCGTTCAACTATAAATATTTTACAGCAAGGTAAACGTAACGCATCATTGGAAAAACAATGGTGTTTACGTTGGCAAGATATCTATATCGCTTCAGAAGCAGATCGCGTTAACAAGTCTGCAATCGAGTTGTCGAGTTTTGCTCAACAGAATCTGACTCCCGATCACCAATATTTTTCTTATGTAGCGCCTCAAGGTCGTTTTGATATTGCCGTAGAAACTAAAGTATTAGATGTGGTTGACTGCGATTCTACGGTTGAGCTTTTAGCTGACTTTATTGCACGGCAATTAAGCACCCAGCAGCAAACACCAATAACCATTGTTGCTTTTGAAGGTGTTGGCAAAGGAGCTATTGCCAGTGTTTAGTAAACGCAATGCAAGTTTGCTGGTTTTAACCTTAAGTTTTGCCTTATGTAGTTTGCCATTATTAGCAGGAATTCAATTGTCAGGAGAAATTAAACAGGGCGCTTTGGTTGTGGGTAAAACTGCGGCTAATAACATTGTTAATTTTGATGGTCAGGTTTTACCCTTATCTACTAATGGCGATTTTGTCTTTGGATTTGGCCGGGATGATGTTGCAACACATCAACTGCAGATCATTCACCCTAATGGCAAAAAGGAAACAAAATTATTAACACCAGCAAAGCGTGAATATAAAATTCAACGTATTGAGGGTATTGCTAAAAAGATAATGAACCCTAATCCAAAAGCTGTTGCACGCTCTAAGCAAGATGGTATTCAAGTAAGAGCAGCAAGAAAAACCTTGAGTACTAAAACTGACTTCTCACAAGGGTTTGTTCCACCAATACAAGGTATTATTACCGGTGTTTATGGTAGCCAGCGCGTTTTTAACGGTGTACCTAAACGTCCACATTTTGGTTTAGATTACGCTGGTAAAACCGGCGATCCTGTTAAAGCGCCTGCATCAGGGAAAGTGGTTATGTTTGTACCAGATATGTTTTATTCTGGTGGTACCATGATAATTGACCATGGCCATGGTATTACTTCAAGTTTTCTGCATTTAAGTAAGTCTTATGTAAAAACAGGTGACGAAGTAACAAAAGGACAAGTTGTTGCAGCTGTTGGTGCAAGTGGTCGCGCAACAGGACCACATTTGGATTGGCGTGTTAACTGGTTTAACGTTCGGTTAGATCCCGCGTTAGCATTAAAGGTTTTGCCGATTCATTAATTTTAATAGTGAACAGTTAAATAACGAGTAGCAATGGTTAATCCACTTTACGTGTTTTACCACTTTCTGCTCGCTTCTTATTCTCTGTTTGAACATATACAGTATCGGTTGTAGCCATACTGGCGTGACCTAAATCTTCTGAAAGATCTTTTAAGCCCCGACCACGTTCTATTTCCATACTTGCACCAGTATGTCGTAGCCAATGCGTGGAGGCTTCTTTAAGCTTCATAGCGCGTTTTGCACCTTCAACTTGTTTCATTCTTTCGAATGCATGATCAAAGGTTTCTTGGACTAATCGTCTTAAATGGCGAGTTGTCATACCACCTTGACCACGAATTTTTTCAACTAAAACAGTGTTTTCACCACCAAAAGGTAGAGCCGTAAGACCTCTAGATAAACGATATCTTTCTAAGAAAGGTAAAAAGTCTGTAGGTACCGTGGTATCACGTAATTTACGACCTTTGCCATAAATTTTCAGCCACCAATTTTCATCATCATCTTGCCAGAAATGTCCCATGGTCGGCGACCAAGCGGGACGTTCTGACAATTCCGAAATACGTAAAAACAGGGTTTTAAGTGCGGCTATAATGAACAAATTTCGTTCATGCAGGGCGCTTTCATCAGCCATTTCTACAGCAATATCTAGCATATATTGCCACTGTACGCTGGTTAAGCGTTTAACTTCTTTCACTTGAGTATCTGTAATAAAGTGTTTGCAGTCTTTTTTAGCAATTTGTACAGGATTACCTAAACAAAGTTCTTCACTCATTAAATAGTTATAAAAGACAATGAGCGCTGTAAAAGTAGATGTTAATGTTTGTTGTGATGGACGATATTTTTTCTTATCAATTTCTTTGTTGATTTGGATTTTAGGTGCTTGAATCTTATAAGGTCGCCAAAGTGCACTTGGTACAAAATACGCATTTTCCATATGAAAGCGTTCATGATTATTCAAACCGATCCAGGAAACTGGTGGCTGCCAACAGAAATCTGCATATTCTAAAATGTCCGTTTTACGTAATTCAGTAAGCGGCGTTTTATTTATTAGAAAGCACCAAAGTAAAAAACGCTCAATGTCAGTTCTAAAACGATCGTAAGTATGAATAGATTTATTACGGCCGGTGTATTCAAGAAATGCTTTTCCCCAATGCCAATGTTCGAGCCAGTAACTTTCTGTTGACTGACTAAGGAATTTTTCAAGTTTGGGGTATTCATCAAGTGACATTTCACAAAGTTCAACATAGGTTGGATACAGAGGCATTAACGTTTGGTTTTTGATAGACGTCATTAGAATGAAGTTAAATAGGATGATAAGTCAGTTTAAAATAACATCCTCACTATGTCCAGTATTAAATAGTATCGGTCATAGTGGGTTCTGTGGATTCTAGGGAAGTACTCCCTGTGATTATGTTAATCCAAATTAAGAACTGGATCGGATCCAGTCTTCACTGGGAAATTATCTTTTTGAATTAATTAGTATATTTAGTGTTTTAGCTTACTGACATTTTATCGTTTGCAAGTTAACAACTAGATCCTATTTTGCGTAACGCTACGTGCATGAAATTTATATTTACGTATATTCCCTCGTAAATTTCACGTAGCGTCACGACATTAATTTCAATTATTAGTATATTTTAATTCTGTCTTTAGTCTCTCAATTGTATGAGACCACTTGGGTGTTGTTGGTTTACACACTGAATTTTGATTACCAAACAAACCTGTTTCACTAAAAGCAGATTTTATAGATTTCGTGTCATGGCATTTTACTGGTACCAAGTATTCAGCATTGTCGTCATCTAAAGCTTCAAATGATGAATAATTACCTTCAGTTGATAAATCATTGATAGTCTTATTATCAAATCCAGAAAATTGATAATTTTCTGCTCTACAAATATCACCAACAACTTCGCCAACACCAACATAACCTGTACCAGGAATATTAGCCCAAACTCTATCGCCAACTTCTAGCATGTTTAATGTATTAGAATACCAACGACCATGACCGGCGCTTATGTAACCATATTTCAATGCATCAGCCCAATGACGTTCCTTACCATGACCAAAAGAAACATAAAATTCTCCATTCCATGGTTCTTTTGCAGATTTTGAAGTTTAAAAGTAAATACTTTTCAGAGGCTGAAAATAGGCAAACTTGGTACTTTTACAGGTTGTAAATATCTAAGGCCTTGATTAAAAATGTGTTTTTTTTGGTCAAATATGACTAACAACTTTACATGCCTAAATTTTCATATATGTACAGCATCGAGATTAATGAACATTTAAAGAAAATACAAACTCCCTACTTTAAAATGGCAAATACTTTAAACAATAAAACGAAGTGGCGATTACACCTAACGCCCTATTAAGAGGCTTTTAATTGTTGGCTAAAATGTTAAGGAAAACAGCCAACTGTTTTTGTCCTTTTGAATGACTTATAACTACGTTGCCACGAACTTTCCATAGCATTCTTGGCATAGCCAGTTATTGTGAAACTGAAAGGCTTTACCAGATTCAGCTTCAGGTGATTTGAAAATAGTCCAATAACAAATTAAACAATGTTCATGATCATTATCTACAGTGAAATCAGTAAATTTCCACTTCTGTTGTTTTGACCAATCTACATTCTGTTGGATATCTTCAACATTCCATATTTGATCATGTATCTCGACAGTTTGACTCATATTATCCAGTAGTTATAACGCCTCATTAAGAGGCTAAAAATAGTTGGTTAAAATTAGCGACGCAGGGGCAAAACCAACTGTTTTTTGTCCTGCTGAGTGGCTGTTATATGGTTTGTAAACTATTGTTTGTTTTTATTTTTACAACTTTTGCTACGGCTTAGTAAAACAAAGCTGATTGAAATAATAGCGAAACCTATACTGGCAAATACCGGAGTAAGATTACTATTTTCCGTTGAATAAAAAGCTCCTGCTGTAATCAAAAACAATACGCCTGAGAAAAAATAAAGATAAATAAATTTTAAATTTTTCATGATTTAGCTCCCCTTAGTAAAACCAATTTAATCTATAACTGCAGAATTTTCAATATTACTGAAACTTTTTACCAACGCCCCACTAAGGGGAAATTTGTAGTTGGTTAAAATTTTGAACGGAGTGAAAATAGCCAACTGTTTTTTGTCCGTTTGAGCAACTTGTAGCTGCTGGTTACATCATGAATTAGATGTTCGTCAAACAAACAATTTAATATATCCTGCGTTGTTTTGTTTGACCAATGCTTTTTCAGAACCCAAACTAATGTTGATAACAATATTTTCATTAACTTATAAACTAGATATCATCCAAATTATTTATCGAGGACTGAATGTATAAATTACATATTTTACTTATATCATTGATACTACTCAGTAGTTGTACCATTAGTAGTGACTTTAATAGAGGCTATTTGATACCGGCTAAGCAACAACCTGTCTCCATTCCATTTACTAGGACATCTCGACTAATTGTACTAGATGCCAAAATCAATGGTGTTGTTGGAACTTTTATATTCGATAATGGCTTTTCATATAGTGCTGTAAATCAAAGTTTTGCAACTCGAGCCGGGATTAATTTTGATAATTATTCCTCAATAAAAGATGCTAATAATAAAAGGGCTAAATTACGCGAAGCAACTGTTGATTCAGTCGATATTAATGGACAAATATTTAAGGATACAGGTTTTTATTTAGTTAACACCTTAGCATTTTTACCTTGTGATGAAATTGATGGGATTATTGGTGCGTCGATTATAAGAAAATCAAATTGGAAGATAAATTTTCAAACAAAGACGCTCCAGATATCCTCTATTCCTTTTAAATCAGAAGGGTTTAGACTGAATACTCATTTCAAGAATAATAATACAACCCTTACCGAACTTGAAATTCAAGGAAAGTCTATTACCACTAAAATAGATCTTGGCTCTACTAACAGTTTGAAGTTATCGAAAAAAAAATACATCAATCTATTTCAAAATGTTCTAGCTGAGAAACAGCTTGGGATCCAATCATTGTCAGCAACAGGCCTAGGCAACAATCAAACGAGTTACTATACAAAAGATTCCTATACTCTAGGGCAGAATAAAAACTTGCTTCCCACTTCATCAAGAGTTTTGTTGCGTAATAACCTTAAGTATGAAGGATACTTAGGCATTGATTATTTTGATGAATATGAATTCATTATTAACTCAATAAATAATGAATATCTGTTAAATCTAGTTGACGACCATCCAATTAAAGAGCGTGAGATATCTTATGGCATATCTTTGTATTTAGTTAATGGCATTTGGAAAGTTGTCCTTAAGGATGCAAACGATAAAAATATACAAAGTATTAATGCCATGGATACTATTGAGAAAATTGATGGGAAATCAATCATAAACTTTAAAGATATTTGTTCAATCAGGAAGTATATAAAAAACAAAACAGAGCTTAATGAAAATATGACTATTACCGTTAATAACAAGTCTTATGAGTTATTTTTAAGAAGAAATTCAACAGCTGTAATAAAAGATTATTAATATATCATTAAGCTAATTTAATCAATGAAATAACTGTTACAGTTAATAATTACAGAAAGGGACAAGACAACAAACCATGGCCAAAGTAATAATTGTACTAGCATTATTTTCGCTCTCTTTCGATGGCTATTTTATATGGTAAAGAATCAAGGTAATCCCGGCTTTTTATCAACTTTGATAAACTATCTTTAAAGAATATAAACGTAACCACTTAGCAGTATTCCCCATCACGTTAGCAATAATAAAGAATCTAAATAGCTTGTAAAAAGTAGCTCTCATTCACAATTTAATAAGACTAGTGCGCGAAAGCACAGTTTTTATGAGTTTCCACACAGCCTGATCTTGCAGCAGTCATAGGTATTGTACTTGTACTATCTTTTGATTAGATATTAGTCTCAAAACCAAATTTTGGAACGTCCGCTATGCAAATAACTATTAAGTTAGAAGTCGTCCTGATTATGTTAACTTATCACCCAAAAAATTACTGTTTTAAACATGTTATCTATCAATTTATAACTTTCAATCGGCGTACAAGGTAGTCTTAATGAATAGAATAATCAACTCTATTTTTATGTCAAATATGTTCAGGGACATTGACATAAAAATATTTTCTCTATGGCGTTTTCGACCCTATTTATAGTTAGAGATTATAATTTAGTGGCCAATTGACTAAGCCACTACAATTTTCCCTCTTTAAGTTAAAAAAGGAGATTACTTAATACGATGGTATTCTAAATAAATCTGAAATCCCTTTAGTAACATCGTTAATTTTTTTAGTATCCGACGGTACAATTAGCACGGTATCATCCCCTGAAATAGTACCTAATATACCAAAAGAGCCTTCCAATGAATCCAAAACACGAGCTATTATTGAAGCCCCTCCCGCTGCAGTTTTTAGTATAATTTGAGCATCATTATTTTTAATGCTTAAAACTATAGTATCAATAGCAAAATTAACCTTAGGAATTAATAGTTCATCAGCCAACTGATATATAACATTATTTTTCGCATTTCTTGTCCTGACAGCGCCTACTTTTCTCAGTAGTCTAGATACCTTTGACTGAGATATATTTTCAAAACCTTTAAGGGAAAGTTCATAAACTAGCTCGCCTTGCGAACGGTATTCTTTCGCTTTTAACATGCTTTTAAAGGTATTGATAAGGTCATCATTTTGGTTAGCTGATATAGCTGGCATCATATCTTTCCTTTAAGTATTTACTCTTAATTATCATATAATAACTATGTTAGTATCACAGTTATTATATGTGAACTGCAGTTCAATTGACTTTAAGTTAATAGGCAACTGGTCACCTCTAGCTCACCTTATTGCTTATTGTTACATCTTGCCCTTTAGCGATAACTTGCTTGATGGTCAACGTAGTTTTATCTAACAAGTTAACATCAGCATCATTACCCACCTTAATCTGTCCTTTGTTCTTTAATGATAAAATATCGGCAGGTGATTGTGTAATGCTAGATAATGCGAGCGCAAATGGCACTTGATGTAATAAAACAGCGTCGACCATTGATTGATGTAAGCTACTAACTCTGCCAACTTGTAAATCAACAAGCAGCCCTTGCTCATCAAATATTGGTAAACTGGCATTGCCATCAGAACTCATGGTTAGCTGGTTAACATGAATTCCTTCAGCCAAAGCCAAGGCTAATGCTTTTGCGGCAGGTGTTTCCCCTTGTTTAATGATTTGCTCCGTTGTACTGGTAGTAAAATCTAAATAGCCTCCTTGTTTGGCATAGTCAAAACCAGCTTCAAGCAAAGCTTTATTACGGTTAATATGAGTCGGATAAAATTGTGAAATTGGGATATCTGACTGCTCAACTAAGCGAGTAAGTGTTGACAGTTTTGCAGACTCGTCACCAACATGAACACTGACAATCCCCTTTTTTCCCGACAACATACCCGCCACTCGAGCCTCAGAGGCAACCCTGGCCATTTCAGCGACGCTCATTTGTGAACTGCGATGATCTGAAATCGCCACTTCGCCGACACCGATAAATTTCTCAATTAACATGATGTCACGTTTAATAGATTGAGTTATTGATACCATTGGATAATGGTAAGAGCCGGTATAACAAAAGGCCGATAATCCCTGCTCTTCTAAGCCATAAGTTTTGGCAAGTAAGTTCTCTAAACTGCGCGTTTCAGCATCAGTGCCTAAAGCCCCAATCACGGTTGTAACGCCGCCAATAAAAGCTTCTTCTACTTGCATCTCTGGCGTACGGGTAGCGTAGCCCCCTTCACCACCACCGCCGGTAATATGTACTAACGAATCAACAAAACCAGGGGTAAGAATTTGTCCACTGGCATCAATTACCTCAGTAAATTCATTAGCCATATGGGATAAGTTATCTTCAATGGCAATAATTTTATTTGCAGCAATGAAGACATCTTTTTTCCCAAGAGGACTAGGAGAAAATACTTGAGCATTTTTGATTAATTTCATAATCATCCTTTAGGTAATATTTAGTATCACGGCCGAAACCATGAACGTCATGGCAACGAAGGCCATAAGCAACATAAAGCGCCAGATAAATTTGGCCCAAACAAACCAATCGATATTAGTAACACCTAAACAGCCGATCAGCGCAGCTGAGGTAGGGATAATAATATTGGTCAAACCATCACCTAGCTGAAAGGCAAGTACAGCAACTTGCCGTTGCAAACCAATAATATCGGATAAAGGAGCCATAATTGGCATAGTAAGCGCTGCTTGGCCAGATCCTGAGGCAATAAAGAAATTGAAAACAGACTGAAAAATGAACATGCAAACAGCTGAGAGTGTTTGCGGTAACTCTGCTAGCAAATTCCCAGCATAATGCAAAACGGTATTTAATACGGAGGGCTCCGACGCTTCATCACCTCCCAATATAATAACGATACCTTTTGCCATACCAACAATCATAGCGGCAGGTAATAATTCTTTAGCGCCAGATTTAAAGGCATCAGCCACTTCATTAACTTTCAGTCGTTTACTAATAATTGCCACAAAACCAATCACGCAACCTAATGTAAAAAATTGGCTAGCTATTTCAGGGATGTAATATCCACGAGCGACGACTCCCCAAATAACCCAAAGTATTCCCACTAGAAAAGTGGTTAATAACACACTGTCAACAGCGCTGAAACTTGTCTTATTGTTGTTACCTTCTACCATTCCTGGAGTTGAGTTGTAACAAGGTGACAAACTTGGGTCTTCTTTGATTTTTCTCGCATAACGCATGGTAAATACTACTCCTAGAACAGTAAAAACACACCACAAGACCAACCTAAACTCAAGGGCAGACATTAATGGTAAACCCGCAATGCCTTGAGCAATGGCTACACTAAATGGATTCATCCAAGATGTAGCAAAACCGATTTGAGTGGCAACATAAGTAACCAGCACAGTAGTAATACCGTCATAACCTATAGCACGCATTAAAGGCAGCAAGACAATACAAAAAGCAATAGCTTCTTCTCCCATGCCAAAAACCGCGCCAGCAAATGAAAATAAAACAAACAATATAGGAATAAATGCTTGTTCTAAATTCTTAGTTTTTTCTATTAATGCCAAAATACCATTATCGATAGCGTGCGTTTTCATAATTATGCCAAACGCACCACCAGTTAAAATAATGAACATCATAACGCCAATAGCTGAGCCCCATTTGTCTCCTGAAACCATGCCTTCAAAGGCAAAGTTCAAAAAACCAATATTGCCACCTTCAGCAAACAATGGAACCCCCGTTTGCTGCTCCGCAAATTGGAAGCTGTCAGCGACAAGCTTGGTGGTATTAGTGATTGGGTCAAGCGCTACTTGATAAAACCCTGCTGGGATAAAGTGAGTAGAAATTGCTGCTATCATTACGATAAAAAATAAAATAACAAAGGCATCTGGCATCGACTTATCTGAAACCAAAGCAGCTTTATTAGTCACTGTCGATTTACTCAAACCAGGGTTATTGCTTTTTTCACTATTCATGTTTGCTCTGCTTCTTTATTAAAACTGTTAAAGACATTTCTACGGCATCACTTCAATTAACAACACTCAACATATGAGCATTGTTTACATTAAACTAAGGCAGTACAAAAAGTAATGTCGTTATATTATAGCTGAAGAGCAGAGGCTACTAACCTCTGCCAAAACCATTTAAAAGAAGTAAGTCATTGATAAGCGATAGTTAATCCCTAATGCATCATGATTTAATGAATCAAAGCCTCTTGTTGATCCATAAGCAACAGGCGGTTCCTCATCTAACAAATTATTAACCGTCAAATTAACATTCATGTTTTTAAAGTCATAACCTATGTTAGCTCTTAATGTTAACCAAGAATCGACATCTCGCTCATTATTCTCATCAAGTTGTCCCATGTCATTTAGCTCATCGATTTGGCGACCTCTTAAGCCTTCAATATCATCTTGATAGCTGCTGGTGTAATCCAACGTGAGACTTGAATAAAGAGCATCTCCTGACCAAGAAACTCGAGCACTGGCAATAGTCTCAGGGTAACGCCAAGTAGCAATAAGTTTTTCTAACTCACTGGAACCAGCTTTATTACGTTCAAACTCTAAATAATGGGTAGCATCAACGCTGAAACTTAATGTTCCCTGATTAAAGTCAATTTTGTGATCAATTGCTAGATCAATACCTGAGACGTTTTGCTCGCCGGTATTTTCTAATTGAATAACATGATCCTGATAAAGAGGTAATACTTTTCTTTCACCCTCTAATCCTTCATATAAAGCATAGGCATCGAGAATCTCATTAAGGTTCGCCCCCTCATCTTCGATAGTTAAGCCACTAAGATCGTTAAAATCACAAAGTTCTTCATCATAAGAAATACCAATAGCACCACTAGCCAATGGACCACAATGGCGTAACGAAGCATCGCTTATTGCATTAGCTAATACGCTAGTCATGTCAGTATCAACTAAGTCTTCATGTTCAAACTGCCAATAATCCATAGTAATAGTAGTGCTTTCTGTCGGACTATAAGCAAAACCAATACTTATGGACTCTGACTCTTCAGCACGCAAGTCTTTATTACCCAACTCTAAAACGTTTGCACTGCTGTCAAAAGATCCTCCGCCACAATATAAATCAGAAACAGCTTGGTTAGCACCACAGTCATAAGTTGCTGTAGTCGTTCTTAATTTCACTCCCGCCTGAGTTAATGAGGGAGCTCTAAACGAAGTTGCCCAAGAAGCACGTAGGATTAAGTCATCTATTGGTCGAAAGGTGATAGCTACTTTAGGATTAAAAGTATCTCCAAAATCATCATAATCGTCATATCTACCCGCCAATTGTAGTTCTACCCTGTCACTAAGTGGCACATAAAACTCAGCAAAGGCGCCCCACTGAAAACGATCAGCTTCAGATAAGCTTGAACCAAAACCAAACACATCTACTAAGTAGTCGTTTTCTGCTCGAGCTCTAGCATTAAACGAAGGAATATCAGTTATCTTTTCTTTACGTGCTTCAACACCAAAAGCAGCACTGATTATTTGGTCATTATATTCAAATAACTCACCAGTAATACGCGCGTCCCAGCCATAAACTGTACTTTCACCATCACGGGTAGGAATTTCTTGTGTCATAGCTAATAACGCATCATTAGCGGTATCACCTTCTAAAAATGGGTTATATCTCGCTAATGGGTTGCCTGATGCACAAGACAATCCATCGCTTTCGTAATCGTATTCGGCAATAGATCCATCACCACACAATTCACCGTTAACTGCTGCAGTATATTTATAACGGTTATAAATACCAGCAAGGGCTTTTTGTTCTGATTCAGATTTAGATAAGGTTACGGCTGATTCCCATTCCCACTCACCTAATTCGCCTACTAAAGTAGACACTAAACGAAAGGCATTCGTTTCGACCTCCACCGTACGTGGCGTAGAAAATCTAGCATCGTACTGAATACCTTGTAATTCTCGTTCCTCGTCCAAGTTAGTGAAATAATACTGTGGGTAAACTAAATCAATTAAACTTGGTACCACATCTAAAGCACTCATTGGCGCCCAACCAGGTTCATTACTATCAGCTAGTTGGCTGATAAACGCAGGAGAAGAAAGTGCAGTAGATTTACTATGAGAATAGAAAAA
>Ga0209291_1001292_pt1 | contig 22462 bp, 23 predicted proteins | sample GOMGulsemesocosm_FD_184633 | JGI IMG/M metagenome (GOLD analysis project Ga0209291, IMG submission 184633) | Methane-oxidizing microbial communities from mesocosms in the Gulf of Mexico - GOM9B Gulf of Mexico (SPAdes) (version 2) | ecosystem: Environmental > Aquatic > Marine > Cold seeps...
TTATTCAAATAATCTAAAGTACCATTAGCTACAAGACATAAATCCTGAGGATTAGACGCTGTCATTTTGCCTTTAATCAGCTCAGTTTCTGATGTGAAATACGTTTGGGATGCCTGGGTGAAAGAGGCACTCAGAGTCAAAAATACACCAACTAAAACATTCATTTTCATACGCTTAAATTTAGCCCTATTCTCTGCGGTTTACCTAATTCGCCTAGTATGTCAAAGTGAGCCAGCATTACCAACTTACCAACCTAAAAATAGCAAAATAAGACAACAAAACACAATGAAAGGTAATAAAAGCCAAGGGGATGTAGTGGCAATGAAACCACTCGACGTGTTGAAACTTAACTACAGCGATTAGTTGTCACAAGAACGAACAACCGAATTATTTTATCGCGGCCTAAGCGTTAAACCTCATCATTAAAGGCTAAAAACTTTCGCACTTGAGCAATAACTTGAGTGCGATAGTCCTCTATTTCAAAAAACAATTCGTGCCTTGCACCTGAAATTTTAACCTTAGTCACCAAATCACTTGGCATATTAGCCACAAACGCATCTTGTGCAGCGTTGTCGACAATGGTGTCGGCCCCCGCTTGCAATAACAGTGTAGGAATAGTAATTTTTTCAGCGTCTTCAATGCATTGACGACAAGCGATCAGTGATGTTTGCAACCAATGATAGGTGGGAGAACCAAGTTGCAGTTGAGGATTATCTTGATAAATCTTTCTGAAATTTGAATAGTGCACTTCATCTTGTGTGAGTTCATTAACTTCAAACGCTACTTCTTCATAAGGCTTACCGCCCAACACAAAACTAGATTCACGTTGCAGTAGCCTATCGGTCATAGAGGCTGCATTAGAGATCTGCTCAACAATAAACTGCGGCGCAGGCAATAAAATGCCGTGCATTGGGCTCGCCAAAATCATTTTTTCAATATTGTTAGGTTTGGTCTGTACATAACGTGTTGCAATTGTCCCGCCCATCGAGTGCCCCAACAAAACATGATGATTGTGCATGCCTAGCGTCACAACGGAGTCGATAAACAAAGATAAATCATCAATGTAATACGAAAAGTCTTCCACATGGCCTTTGTGATGATGACTTAATAATCGTTGTGATAACCCTTGTCCACGGTGATCAAGCATATAAATGCTATAACCCAATTGGTAAAATTCATTAATAAGGGGTTGGTATTTAAGATAGCTTTCTGTGCGCCCGTTCACCATAATCATCGCAGGCGATTGATGCGGCTGCACCATAGCACAGTAATGAATCGTAATATTATTAGTGCCCTGCAGCGTACTTTGCTGTAAATTTCCTAACCAATGACTCATCGTTTATCCACACAAAAACTAGAATAGGTATGATGCCAGAACATGGACACTAGCCACAAGCACGATTACACCAACGAGCAACTATGCAACGCCACAAATATTCCTTACCTTAGGTTTGAACAGGGAGATATCCCTTGTTTATTTATTCATGCAAATGGTTACCCGAGTGCGTGTTATAAACCTTTATTACAACAACTTAAGGGTTTTGACGTCATAGCGCCTCTAAGCCGTCCTTGCTGGGATAGTCATGATCCTAACGGCACTAATCAGTGGCTGGTTCTTGCCGATGATTTAGTGCGGTTTGCTATCGCGAGATATCAAGAAACACAACAACCATTTCACTGTGTTAGCCATTCCATGGGCGCTATTATCTTATTAATGGCTATCGAACGTGCGCCTCATTTGTTTGACAAAATAGTCTTTATTGATCCTATTTTCTTGCCATCACCACTGATCAAACTACTGAAATTCACACCAGAACAACTCACTAAACGTTCAAAAATAGTCACTAAAACGTTATCACGACCTAGCCAATGGGACAGTTTACAACAAGCTTTTGATTTCCATCGGCCCAAACGCGCGTTTCAAGCGCTGCCCGATCAAGCCTTATGGCAATATATTGTCGGCGGTACTAGAGCGGTCAATGATCAATGGCATTTACGTTATGACAAACGCTGGGAAGCATGGTTTTATCATCATTTGCCACATCCTTGGCCCATGTTACGCAAGCTTACCAAACCGGCCTTGGGTATCCGCGCTGAAAAATCTGAATTTCTAACGTCAAAATGTTGGAATAAGTGGCAAAAAATACAGCCGCACGACACTTTCATCGAATTTCAGGGCCAGCATCATTTATTACCTATGGAAGCCCCGCGTGATGTTGCTCATGCCATTTTAGACTTTCTTGAGTAACTGACGTAGCAATCTTTGCAACTTCTTAACGTGTTGCGGCGTAATTGGCGTGGTTTGTTGATATTTTATTTCGTTATAAAAATCAGTAAACAATTGAATTTCAGTTGATATATTAGGTTTTCTGTCAATTATTTCAGCGCAAAATACATTGGGACTCACATGCAGACGGCGCTTTATATTTCGTCGCTCCATGTGTTTTATTAGGGCTAAATAGACACGTTCAAAACGCTGTGCCGAGGTAGCTCTTTGCCACTTAAACCCACTTTGCCACCACAACATTAATCCAATTAGGGACAAAACACCGACTGTAAAACTCATGATTTTTAAACTGCTCAGTTTTCCTAATAACATCTCTAACAATTTTTGCTGCTTTTCATCATTGTACTGAACAACCCAACGACTCCAATAAAACTCAATATTCGCTAAAGACAGTCTCAAGCTATTAAGCCAAGGTGTATCTCGATAACGTATTAAACTAAACCGGTTACCGCCGAAAAAGGGCTCGTCTTTCGCGTCATCTAACGTTGAAATAATTCGAGATGGGTGAATACTCGCTGTTGGATCCACTCTTAGCCAACCAGCGCCCTCAAGCCAAATTTCATTCCATGCGTGCGCATCATATTGATAAACATTAAGATAACCGATTTCTTCGTTCCATTCCCCTCCTTGATAACCAGTGACCACGCGCGATGGAATGCCTGCATAACGCATGATTAAGGCAAACGCACTCGCATAGTGTGAACAGAAACCTTGGCGTGTATTAAACATAAAATCGTCAACGCTGTTGTCACCTAACAAGGGGGGATTGAGCGTATAGAAAAAAGGCTGTTGGTTAAAATGTTGCAGTACAAATTGAGCAAACTGTTTATTATCAACATGTTTAAGGCGCTGCTTGTCGACCCACTGTTTTGTACGTTCATTACCATGCTGGGGACGCTGTAAATTTTTCTGCTGCTGGGCAGCAGACAATGACAACTTACTGGCCAAGTAGGGATAGCTTGTTACTTCATAAGCCGTTGTTGATACTACAGGTTTACTATATTTAATCGTAAAATCAGAAAGTTGTTTAACTTCATTGTCCTTACTGGTGGCAATGTTTACGCCAAATAACCAGCGCTGGTTACTGGGTTTGGCTATCACTTTATAACTTACACTGGGTTCATTGGATAAATCAGGCCAGCTGATATCACTTTCATAAGGACGCCAGCGAGACTGCGTGACTTGCTGTTGCCATTGTCGTCCATCAAATTTATCCAAGACTAAAGCGCGCCAATAACGCTGCGCAGGCGGTATTACGTCATCATCAAAAACAACACTAAAGGCTAACGCGTCATTACCCCTTAATTGCGCAATATCTCCCGGTGACAAGTTTTCAGACAACCCCGTTGTTGCGCCACCAGCAAATGACATCGACCATAACGGCCCTAATTGCGGCATGATAAAAAACAAACTAATGGTTAAGGGCAATGAAAGTGCACCAATTTTTAACGCTGTTTTCATTTGAGCTAACCAAGATAAATCAGGCGCATTGAGCGCCACTAAAATGCTCAACTGTAAAATAACTAATACCACCGCCACCAGCGTGGTCATTAAGCTTTCGCTAAAAATAAACACAATGGCCACGGTAATAAAACCAACCCCTACCAACACTAATACATCTCTAAACTTTCTTAACTCAATGAACTTTAAACCATAAGACAGTAACAACAAATTAACCATGTTCTCTAACATGCCACTATCTAAGCTAGACATAATCAACATGCCAATGGCCGTGATAGTTAGTGCATAGTGGGCCAATTTATTAAATACACTGACCTTGCCAATGACATAAAGCCAGCGCCAACCAATAACCACCCCACTAAAGGGTAAAATCCACCATGGGATCTCACCCATCAGCATCATTAAACTAATGAAATACGCCGCCATCATCCACATGACAACATGACGATTAACCAACCAAGCACTAGTCATAGTTTTTTCCATAATTAGCTAATAATGTTAATGCGTCATGGCGCTGCGAATTTCCTTTCGCTACGCTTAAAACATGCTGGTTTAAGCGCAGCCCATAAGGTTGATTTTGGCTAGCAAAATGATTAACTAAATAGCTTAAATGACTGATCTTTTGCTCCAATTCAATCGCATCTATATCGTTAATATCTAGCCACTGAGGCTCACCCAATGTTTGTTCAAATTGTTTACTTAACAGCCCTTTACCTTGTGCCAGCTGTTTCCAAGCAACGCGCTTTAATGATTCACCTTCTCGATAAGGTGCTAATCCAGAAAAACTATCACCACTGACCGTTCGGCGCGAAGAATGCGCGCCGTCACTTTGCTCAATAGCCGTTAGCTTTTCCGTATAAGACAATGGCGCCGGAAACACCACAATGTCTTGTTCAAACTCTAAATTAGCCCACGCCCTAAATAACCCTAACGGATATTGGCTGGCGATAATAAGTCGGGGTAATCGATGAGTACCCCGCACACATTTATTTAACGTTAAAGAAACCGCTTTTTGATGCGTAACAGAACTGACATCTAATAGAGGTTCGTTTTTATAAAAAAGCTTCAATCCATGCTTCATGCCGCTACAACTTAAATGACACTGCACACTGAGTAGCTGCCCTGCTACGTATTCTTGGCGTATCGCTGGACGAATCAAAATACCTGCCATGTTTTGATAGCACAGCAACATGGTGGTCATAAATAATGAAAAACAAAAGCTACTTAATATGATCACCAAATTATTTTGGTAATTCACACCAAGCACAAACAACAATATGTTTAATAGGCCAAAACTAGCCCCAAATTTACTCGGTATAATAAAGATATTACGACGATGCAGTCGTACTTCATCAACCACAGGCAATCGGCGTTTAAGCCATGTTAACCATCGTTTTTGTAAATGCATTTTCATCATCAATTACGCCAATGGATTAACGCTATGCAGCAGTTGTTCACTCAAGCCCTGAGAATGGCCATGATTGCCACCACGCAAACGATGCTCACACACCGAAGGCAAAACGGCTTGAACATCTTCAGGCAACACATAATCTCGCCCTTCAATAAACGCCCACGCTTTACTCGCCGCTAATAATGCCCTTGTCGCTCGTGGTGATAGCGCTTGTACATAGTGATTATTGGCGCGCGTTTCACCCACCAATCGAAGAATATAGTCGATAACCGCATCAGAGGCTGTCACTTGGCTAGCTCGCTCTTGAATATTCACTAAGGCCGGTAAATCAATAACCTCCGGTTGCTTGTTGATTTTCATGGTTTGTTGCAGCATCGCTTTTTCTGCGTCAGCATTGGGAAAGCCGATAGTAACGCGCATTAAGAATCGATCGAGCTGTGAATCAGGTAATTCAAAGGTGCCAGAATGCTCTAATGGATTTTGTGTCGCAATAACAAAGAAGGGCTGTGGCAGAGTGTAGGTCTTACCATCAATGCTCACTTGACCTTCCGCCATAGCCTCTAATAAAGCACTTTGTGTTTTTGGACTCGCACGATTAATTTCATCACCGAGCACTAACTGACTAAAGATAGGTCCTTTATGAAAGGTAAACTCATGGTTCTCTTGGTTAAATATAGAAACACCCAATAAATCAGCTGGCAACATATCACTGGTAAATTGCACCCTCTGATAAGACAACCCTAAACTTTGCGCCAAGCTATTAGCCAATGTTGTCTTGCCCACTCCCGGCACATCTTCAATTAATAAATGACCACCAGCAATCAAGCAACATAGCGATAACTGTATCTGTGACTCTTTACCTAATAAAATTTGGCTTACTTGTGTGATTATGGGTTTGATGATCGGGTTCATTAATCTCTCAACAACATTGATTTATTTAACCTCCATCCTAAAACATTCGCTGGTTAAGGGGTATACTATCGCAAAATAATTTTTGGACTCTTTCATGTTAAGTTATCGTCACAGTTTTCACGCTGGCAATTTTGCTGATGTTTTAAAACATCTTGTTCAAGTGCTTCTTCTTGAAGCTTTGCAACAAAAGCCGACGCCTTTTGTTTATCACGATACACACTCGGCGGCTGGTCGTTATAACTTACGTGACAAAACAAGTGAAAAAACAGGCGAATACAAAGATGGTATAGCCAAAGTATGGCTGCGAGATGATTTGCCAGAAGCGATGGAATCTTACATTGATATTATTCAGTCATTAAACCCCAATGGTGTACTGCAACATTACCCGGGTTCTCCGCTTGTCGCAAAATCGATGATTGGTAAAACTCAGCGCATGGAGCTGACCGAACTTCACCCGACCGATCTAGCCTTGCTAGAACAAGAGTTTGCTGGCGATAGAAAAGTACGCATCCAAAAAATAGATGGCTATAAAGGCATTCAAGCCATGCTACCACCGCCCCAACGCCGTGCTTTGGTATTGATTGACCCACCTTATGAATTAAAAACAGAACACGATGACGCGATCAGAGGCATTGTTGCTGCCCATAAACGTTTTGCTACGGGTATTTATGCCCTGTGGTATCCAGTAGTGTCCCGCGCTCAAGTTGAACGTTTTTGTGAAAAATTCAAACAACAAGGCATTCGTAAAATATTACGTGTCGAACTTAATATAAAACAAGACACCAACGAATATGGCATGACCGGCACAGGGATGATTATTGTTAATCCGCCGTGGAAGTTAGAGCAACAACTACGCGATACACTGCCATGGTTGTTAAAACACCTAGGCCAAGACAGCAAAGCCAACTTTAAAATTGAATGGTTGGTAGAAGAGTAAACTATATTTTCACATGTAATTTATATAGAGGCGGAACCTGTGGTTACCGCCTTTATTAATAACATTAACCTCAACCATGAACAACACCTTTAAATTGAATTAACCAACAAGCAGATCCAGAATATAGAGTGATGCTTTCACGTTTCGAAACTCTCCCACAAGTACAATAAAGCCACTGATTTAGTGGCTTTTTTAGTTTTAGCATGTTCTCATTCGTTCTCGCAAGTTGTATCATAAATGGTGGGCAACTTGGTGGGCAGCTAGATATCACAAAAACAGTAATGGTGGGCAAGGATAGTGTCATGGCAATTATAACAGCTAAGAAAATTCAATCACTAGTCAACGGGGAGCCTAAAAGGCATCCAATTGGCGGTGGGCTTTATTTCGTTGTAAGGAAAGCCGCAACGCCTTACTGGATGTTGAGATATTCATCCAATGGAAAACGTAAAGAAATGACTTTAGGGCAGTATCCTTATTTAACGCTAGCGGATGCTAAAGCAGAGGCAGCGATCCAGAGAAGAGATATCAACTCCGGCGCAGATCCGCTACTTGTTCGAAAGCGAATCAAAGAGCAATCAATAAAACTGGTCGATGACTTATTTAATGATTGGTACGACAACGATTTAGCCAAACGATTACAGCATCCTAATATCCCAAAGCGGGTCTATATTCGAGACGTTAAGCCATATATTGGCGATATGCCGATTGACCAGGTAAATGCCAGAGACGTTAGAGCAATAATCCAACGCATAGCCGCCGACCGCCCCACCGTATCAAATGACGCCTTAATGTATTTAAAGCAGCTATTCAGGCATGGAATAAAACTAGATTTGATAGCTAACAACCCAGCAAGTGCCTTTACTGTGACCGATGCTGGCGGTATCGAAGTAAGCAAAGACCGATTTTTAACACTCGATGAAATCACAATAGCCTTTAAACTATTTCGAGAGAACCAAGCCAAGTTTACCAGGGATAATTATTTAGCTTGTGCCTTACTGGTGACGTTAGGTGTCCGGAAAAGTGAACTGTGTTGCGCTCAGTGGAACGAATTTGATCTTGATAAGGCACTTTGGAACTTACCAGAAGGCCGCAGTAAAACAGGCGCACCAATAACCATACCATTACCTAGCCAAGTTATTGCCTGGCTGAATGAATTGAAAATGAGAGCCTGTGGTTCTGATTACATTTTCCCAGCCAGAAGAAGCTCTAAAAAGCCCCACATGGGCAACGATACTCTTAATAGAGCAATATCGAGCATGTTTGGTCATGCAGCAGGCAGAATGACCCAGCCGCCGAACTTGATGGGAGACGTGAAACACTTTTCACCACATGACCTTAGACGAACATTTAGAAGCCTAGCGGCATCAGTTGGTGTGACAGGTCACATTGCCGAACGTTGTTTAAACCATAAGTTAAAAGGCGTTGAAGGTATTTATGATCGCCATGATTACCTTGAAGAACGGACAGCAGCCCACGCTAAGGTTGCAACGCTACTAGAACCTATTATCAACGGATTGTAATCATGAGTACAATTGACTGTATAAAGCAGCTAAATAAATTAGCTAATTGGTATAAGCCGCAGCGGTACGAATGGGTAAGAAATGCTTCACTGGAACGTATACGTGATGAATTGACGGCAAGAAGGTGCGCGTATCATGAGCTAAATAATGATAAAGAGCATTACTATGATTGTGTTAAGGAGCTATTCGTAAGTGGTGATATAACGGAAGTAAATCCACAAATTAGTGCTAACGATCAGAAAGGTACTTCAGATTATGATAACTCTCACATAAAAGAGTTATTCAAAACGAATGTTTATCCAATATCGAAAAGTGACATTCTTATTCAAGCACATTTAAATAAACAATATGGGGGAGATATAGATCCATTCTCATTAACCAATAGGCACGATTTCAATATTGGTGTAAACGAAGAATTTTGGCTAAATTTACCAATTTCAAACATGAATGATACTGATATTTTAAGCGAAGTTTCGCGCCTATTAAAAGTTCTAAGAAAGCCTTTACCTACGCTTCCAAAATTTAAAATTAAATCACAACTAAGCCGACTACAAAGAGGCGGTATATTCGAATATCTCGATCTATCTATTTGGGAACAATATAACGGTTACTCTATCACTGGCGCGATTAAAGCTATCGCAATCAACCAACATGTACTCTTTACTGACATTTACTCAACTGTAGAAGAAAAGAAAATGCTCAAAGGGTATGATGATATTGATATTTCAAACCTGATTCGAGTATGGGCAGAAGACTCAATAAGCATGGAAGTTTCAGACAAAATAGATCTGTTAATTTCAAGACAAAACAATCAAATACAACTTTAAAGGATTAAAATGCTTTTACGAATAATAGCTTTATTTTTCATTTCTTTTCCCATTTTAGCAGCGCAAGACACGAACTCAGTTGAAAACAAAGTTAAACATCTGAATCGAGATGTCGCCGCCATAAACAAAGCATTTAAAGGTCTCGAACACAGAGTCGAACGCTCGATTAGCAATAATGAGCAACTCATATTAGAAAGTCGAGATATGCTCAAAGGAATTAATAAATCTATAAAGCGGCAAGATAGCAATCAAAATGATATCTTAAATGCTTTAGCTCAAGCAAAGGTGATTAAGGAACGAGAAGCTGATCTTGTACTTAGTGTAAAGCCAACCTATGAAGAAATAGGAGCGAATTTTTTTGCAGTAATCTTGACTGCTATTGGCTCTATATGGGTTACATTTTTGATTTTAAAGAAAACCTTAGCAAAAGAAACTGATATTCAAATTAAAAGTCTTCAAGAGAACTTAACTGCACAGACCAAGCTCCACAAACAGCAAATAGATACTCAATTGCAATTATCAATAAGACAGCATGAAAAAGACCATTTGCTGACAGTCGATGAATTTAGGCAGAAATGGATAAATACTTTTCGACAAGATATCAGTATATTCATTGGTTATATTGTTGCGGTAGTAGATTTTCACTCAGTAGAAGCAGATTTCTTCGATTCTTGGAAACGTGCAAAAAAAGCCAAAGAAGCCAGAATTAACTACTTTAAAGAAGAGCTAAACGAGCTAAATGAAGAAAGAACCCCGTGGAATTACCTAAAAAAGCAGAATCAAATTTATTCATCAGAATGTTACAAGGATTTTCTTGCAGATGAACACGACGCAAAAGAAAGCTTTGACAAGTATAAAGATGAACTTAAAGAATTTAAAAAACTTCACTCCCTTGTGACTCAGCAAAAGCTGAAAACGATACTTATGCTAAACCCCAACAAACATACAAAAGACAATGAAATATCTAAGACAATCGATCTCCTAGTTAACGTCATAACACTACATGACCGAACGTATCTCCAGCCTGGAACTGTAGAGCAAATTAACCTTAAGCTGATAGAGCTTCAAAGTTTGGTGCAACATATGCTGAAAGGCGAGTGGGATAGAATCCAAAAGAGAGAACAACCCTAGTTAAGTCTAAATTCAAACATAACTTATACGATCAAATGTTTTTGACCACACTGCGTGGTCAATAATGCTTAATCTTCACTTCTATTTAGTAGAAACATAAGAATTTTACCCAGTAACTCCCAATAACATAAGCCTGAACTTACCCAAACAAGTAAAGGCTTCAAATGACAAAACAGTACATTCAACCTACATCTGAACAACGCCAGGAACTTTTAAAAATTGCTGGCGAATCTGACCGTCTAGTCCGTGAAGTTGAGCGAAAGAAAATCACTACCTTGTCTCGTTCCCAAACATGGGTATTAGAGCGAAAAGGGCTTCACCCTAAGCGTACACAATTAGGCCACAGCTCAGTAGCCTGGCTGTTATCTGATTTACTCTGGTTTATTTACCGACCAACCCAACAACAAAATAAATCTAACGAGAAACAAGCATGATAAAACGAAATGGTCTTGAACTACCTCTAGATGATTCTCATGTTTACCAGCGCCGTGGTGTTGTTATCGCTTACTGTAATACTGAGCGGCTTCACTTTACTGTTTTACGCTGTAAAGAAGGACGATTTACCAAAACATATTTCGGTTTAGCCAGGGCTGACAACATAGGTGATTTTGAATCAATCATCGATTATGGCGATAAGTTCGAAGACGTTTTTGAATGGTTTAAGTCTCTGGAGAATAAAAAATGTTCTCAGCGCCGAAAATGAAGGTGACGTATGGGGTACACCAAGAGAATAAACCAAAAGCCCAAGCGAAGGTTTGCAGGAATTCCAGTGGCAGTAATGGATCACCCTGATTATATAGCCCTAAACGGCAATGCCATCAAATTACTGATTGAAGCAGCTAGACAGTACAACGGTAAAAATAACGGCAAACTGTGTTTCGTTTGGTCACAAATGAAAAACAGGGGGTGGAAATCAAAAACGACACTCACCGCCGCAAAGAATGAATTACTACATCGTAAATTATTAATAATAAGTAAACATGGCGGCTTAATCAACGGAGCCGGAACCGCTCAGTTTTACGCTTTAACCTGGCAACAAGTTGATGAAATATCGGGGTTTGAAATGGACATAGATTCAACATCCAAACCAATAAGAAGCTTCACAGCTTAAATTATCCCAGTCCAATTTCTGGGACAGTGCGGTACAGAATATGGAGCGGTGTCGGTACAGATAGTGGACCAGGAGCGTATTTGTCAGTCCAAAATATGGACCAGACAAATATTAATAGTTGTCACTTTTAAAGGCTTGCAGGGGAAGTAAACACCAACCCTCGTGGTCCAGTTTCTGGACTCCTTTATATATACCATACCAATAGCACTTTGCAGCACAAGATAAACACACTGTTAGCTTTAGTAATTAAACATCTAAAAATGGAAAAACATAATGGAACAAGTCGAAAGATTGGATATTCAAGAAATAATTATCACCAAAGCAGATCAGCTAAATGCCCTAGCCTTAGTCACCCAAGCAGGAAATATTGAATCATTAAGCCATGAGAAAATTGAAAGTCTATTTAGTTTAATTATCGACATTTCAAATGAAATATCATCGCTGGCAAGACGCTCATTGAATTAGCCTAGCAACCTTTCAAGGATAAATATGTCGAGGGTACATTCAGCCAGGAACCGCGATGAGTTTAATATAATTCTAACTGTGCTAGAAAGAAATCGCGGCATAAAGGCACGTTGGATAGCAGAATTAACAGCACTTTGGGCGCTGAGAATTAGCGATCTTCTTTCTATTACGACTAATCAAATAGATGATTCATTTAATACTGGCGAATTCATCATTATTGAAAGCAAAACAAAAAAACGAAAGGTGATCACACTAACCCCTCATGCCATAAAGTTGCTAAATGAAATGAGAACTAAACATCCGCACGATGTTTATTTATTTGAAAGCCGTTATGGCGGAAAAAGAAAACCAATTAGCAGAAAGACTGTGTGGCGTTGGATGTGTGAAGTAGAACCAGACGTAATCAAATGGCGGCGTTCTTGTGGTCGCTTAGGAGGCGTTAACTTAGGCACTCACTCATTGCGTAAATCAGGCTCGCGACTAAGGCAACAAGCTGGCGTTACATTAGAAGAACTACAGCAGCTGTTAAACCATAGTAAACCAGAGACAACTATCAATTATCTCGATAACAACGAGCAAGACCTAGTTGATACCTTTGTGGCGGGAGATAAGGCTCTATTTGGCTAAGACAGTGAACAATTGAGACAGTTTATAAGTTACGTCCCAATAATCCACTAAGCCTTTGATTTTATTTATTAATAGGCAGTCGTGAATAGAAGAGCTTTTAGAGTGGGTGAACAACTAAAGCATCAGAAAGTAAAGTGTTTATTATCAACACCTTAACAGTAGAGGGTAAGCGCTGTAAAAACATAGGGGGACCCTGGCGGTTTGAGGTTTTACCACGGGTACGAAGCTCGCGGTATTTGAAAATATTTTCACTTTGCTATGCGTCAACAGCTCCCTTGCCACTTGCCTGGTAAATCTTACGTCTTTACTGGGCTACAGGCTGACTAAACTAATAATTTTTCGCTGTTTACTGACGAAAACAGTAACCAAACTAAAAAGGAATTAATTTTGAACATAAACTCGAAATCTTTGATTGCTGGACTACCTGCATTGAAAGCAAGAGACATTGCCAGAAAGCTTACAATTGCATTCTCAGCTAGTGATTACGCAAGACTGTTTAGTATTAATGTTCACTTAGCAAAACAACAAATCAAAGCGTTCGAGATAGAAGGATATTTTGAACGAAGATCTCATAAAAAAAATAAGCAATACTGGGATATGACTGTCAAAGGGTGCGCGCTGGTTCAGGCAAGCGCAGCCAGAAAAGTGAAAAGAGCAACTGCTGATAGGCATTATCACGCATTTATGGATAGAGTAAATGAAATAAATAAAAATGATGAATATCTGTACCAAGTTTCTAAAGTAGCGTTATTTGGTAGTTATCTCACCGATGTCGAAACGGTTGGTGATATAGATTTATTCGTATGGTTAGAAAGGAAACTTAAGTTTAAAGACAGTTTCAACCAGGTATTCGAGCAAAGGACTGCGCTAATGCAAGCTCAGGGTAGGCGCTTTAAAACCCATCTAGATCTGAACAGCTGGCCAGAATTAGATGTAAGGAAACACCTTAAAAGTAGCTCAAAAATTATTAGTATCCAAGGGCATAATTTGGGATGTGAGCAAGTTGACCATAAAATAACTTTTGAAAAAAATCAGAATGACATTGGTCGCTAATACAATGGATTACGCTAGAAATTTGGTATAAAAAATAAATACAAAGGTCATATTATTACTACACTATAATATGGATAAGAAGACATTTTCCCTCTAAAGCTGTATCATCGTTTTATAAGGATTTCCACACCGCAATTTAAACATTTAGGCATCTGAAAATGGCCAGCTCAGAACAACTTAAGGCTTTGATAAGCTCACACATTGAAAAGGATAATGACAGATTTTTATCATTAACCCTGCAGGTTGCTGCCCATGAAGCAAGGAGCGGTCACGGGCGTTTGGCCCAAGAGTTAAGAGATATAGTTGAGCGAGCCAAAAAGCCTTCAGTTGATAACTCGCCAGTTTCTATTGCTAAAAGCCTAAAAGATTCTAGTGGTTTACTTTTCACTACATACCCTAAAGACAAATTAAATGGCTTAACAGCTTCTCCAGAATTAAAAGAACAATTAAAACGATTAGTTCGAGAACAGAGGCACATGGTTAAACTTAAAAATCATGGGCTTTCTCCCCGAAGAAAAATTCTTTTAGTTGGTCCGCCAGGAACGGGTAAAACATATTCAGCTTCAATTCTTGCTGGCGAATTAGATTACCCTCTATTTCAAGTTAGGCTAGATGGAATACTAACGAAATTTATGGGCGAGTCAGCAGCAAAACTGCGACAGGTTTTTGATGCAATAAATGAAGTTCGTGGTGTATATTTTTTCGATGAATTTGATGCACTTGGTGCTCACAGGTCATCGCAAAATGATGTTGGTGAGGCACGAAGAATACTAAACAGCTTTTTACAAATGATCGAGCAAGATAATTCAAATAGCGTGATTGTTTGTGCAACAAATCATATTGAAATTCTTGACCATGCCCTATTCCGTCGTTTCGATGATGTAATTCACTATCATTTACCTAGTGATGATGAAATTGTTACGCTTTTGAAAAACAAATTAAAGCCATTCGTTGCAAAGAGTTTTACCTGGAATAAACTACCAGAGAAAGGCCGTGGATTAAGCAGTGCAGAGATTACTCGCGCTGCAGATGAAGCAATCAAAGAAATGCTAATTAATGACTCCCCTAGAGTAACGATGTCCATTCTTACTAACGCGCTCATAGAACGAAACAATATAGGCCAACACTTACAAAGTCTATAAGGCACTGGCCAAAACTTACAAATCTATAAGGCACTGGCCAAAACTTACAAATCTATAAGGAATTTAGATGCCTTCGAATAACGAAGTAAAGTCCCATATTTTTCTTGGAAAGAATGGTAAAGCCTCAAGATATACCTATCCAAATCAAGTTGTCATAAAAAAGAACATTCCTGAGAGGAATCGTCCTTTTCATGGCGCGATGATAAAAACTCAATTGGCTAAAGCTAGCCAGCAACAACAACAGCTTAGTCTTGAGGCCGATCAATATGAATTAGAATCTCGACTCGGAATTCAGATTGCATTTGAGAGCTTTCCTGGTGTCGAATTGGCAGTTGAGAGTTTAGCCAATTCAGTTCAAGGTATAGAGCTCCTCAACGTAAGGCACGAAACAGACCAGATTCTTGCCACTATATTTGTTCCACAGGGTAAATTGGTATCCATTGAAAAAAAGCTTCAAGCTTATTTGACTTATAAGAAAAATAAAAAGGGAGGCCCAATTGATAATAGAAAACTTTTTGACGCCATAAAATCTCTTAGAATAGCCACAATCGAAGCATTATGGACAGACGACGCCGATCAATTACCAGATGATGGAGATACTGTTTTCTGGTGGGAAGTATGGTTGCCAGTCATGGGGGATAGGCAAGCAATAATTAACGATTTTAAGATGCTATCAGACGAATTCAATATCCAGGTATCAGACCATGTTCTTGAATTTCCAGAGCGCTCAGTTTTATTAGCAAAAGCAAACAAACAGCAATTTGCGAGTAGCTCTCTCCTACTTAGCAAAATATCTGAATTACGAAAAGCTAAAGAAACTGCATCTTTTTTTGATGAACTATCCCCTTCAGAACAACCAGAATGGAGCAGTGAGCTATTATCAAGAACGAATATTTCCGCGAAAAATCCACCATACATATGCATTTTGGATACAGGAACAAATATAAGCCATCCGCTATTAAAGTCATTCATCAATACAACAGATCAATTTTCAATAGATTCAACGTGGACTCCAACTGATGATAATGGGCATGGAACAGGTATGGCAGGTCTCGCTATATGGTCGGATCTATCCGATGCGCTAGCCTCTACCGAAAGCATTGATATAAATCATAGGATAGAATCAGTAAAGTTACTCCGCCACTCTGGCGACAACGAAGGAAAGCACCACGGAATAATCATGAGCGACGGAGTTTCTCTGCCAGAAATATCTGCGCACGACCGTACTCGTGTTTTTACTATGGCATTAACTTCAACAGACAGTCGAGATAGAGGGCGACCATCAGCTTGGTCGAGTACTGTTGATAGTTTATCGGTTGATTATCTGGGAGAAAATCTAAACCCCAGATTAATAACAATATCCGCAGGTAATACGGGGCATGACCTAGTTAATTTAATGGAATATCCGGATTATAATCAGCTACAAGATATACACGATCCTGGACAAGCATGGAATGCTCTTACTGTGGGTGCATATACTAATAAAATTCATATAACAGAAGAAGATACCGAAGCCTTTTCACCTCTGGCACCACAAGGTGGCTTGAGCCCTTATAGCACCACATCTGTAATATGGGATAAAAATACACCCATTAAGCCAGAAGTTGTGTTTGAAGGAGGTAATGTAGGCATTGATGATTTAAGTTGCTCCGGTTTCTCTAGCCTAAAACTTCTCACTACGCATCATGACAGTACAGAAAGGCATTTTAAAACGTTTGAAGCCACTAGTGCAGCAACTGCACTCTCAGGTAAATTTTCAGCTGAAATTTATGCAGTCTACCCCTCTCTTTGGCCTGAAACGGTAAGGGCTTTGGTAGTTCATTCGGCAGAATGGACTGAAGCAATGAAGAAGCAATTCAAACATGGGAGAACACCTCGACAACAAGCTAAACACTTGGTCAGATGTGTGGGATTTGGTGTTCCTAATATTCATAAAGCAATTAAGAGTATGAATAACTCTTTGGCATTAATAGTAGAGGATGAGTTACAACCATACGAAAAAAAGGCTAGCAAAGGAATAAGTACCCGTGACATGCATATTCACGAAATACCTTGGCCAAAAGATAACTTATTATTATTAGGTGCTGTTCCTGTCGAAATGACAGTAACTCTTTCATACTTTATTGAACCCAACCCCTCAAGTCGAAACGTATCAGGTAAATATAGTTATCCGAGTCATCAACTTAGGTTTGATGTTAAGCGTCCAACAGAGTCAGTAAAAGATTTCCAATCAAGATTAACTCGTCAAGCAAAAGATGAAGAAGAAGGAACAACCAAAGCCCCAAGCGATCCAAACTGGTTGTTAGGCGACTTTAGGCACAAAGGTTCGATCCATAAAGATGTTTGGAAAGGAACTGCCGCAGAATTGGCAGAGAGAGGACAAATTGCAATATACCCAGCAATGGGATGGTGGAGAACTCGAACCAAATTACAAAAGTGGGACAAAAAGGCACGTTACTCCCTTATTATATCGATCGCAGTACCAGAAGTTGATATCGATGTTGACCTATATACCGAGATAATGAGCCAAATAGAGACACCTATCGACATAGCGACAGAAATTCTCGTCTAACTTCAATATTTCGATTTACACAACGAGACTGGTGGGCAAAAGGGTGGGCAGAACATGCCTGCCAGCCAAATGAAAACCCTAACAAACTGATACGAAACAACTTTCACATTAAAACCAACAAGCAGATCCAGAATATAGACTAATCACATTGCTTATTTTCCAACGCCCCCCTTACCACTCACCTATTTATCACTAATCAACATATCCCGTAACCGTCCAATGTATATAAACCAAAATATTGCTTGATAAGTAATGATTACAAGTGTAATTTATTGTTTTTATTTTCTTGATAAGACATTTATGAAAAAGTTAATTGCGTTAATTTTATTGATTACATTAGGCGGGTGCGCCACGAAAGTACATTTGATCACGCAAGGTTATCAAGAAGAAGATATTGAAAAAATATCACAACAGTTACGTGACAAAGGCTTTGATGTAGAGCGTTCAACTAGCGCTATTCCTAAAAATTATCCTAACAGTGTGCTAGCGATTAATCCTGCGCACCAAAGGGCGTCGGATATCACAGCCTTACAGTCGTTTTTGAAAGATAATGCATTTGAGACCGCGGCCGAATTGCATTTTGGACAAAATCGTCACTATTACAATCAAGGTAATATTGGGCTATATCTGCGTCATCCAGATGTAAATCCTAATGCCGTTATGCCTTATTATGTTGAATCGGTAGGATGTAAAACAGGATACGCAACTTTGGCTTTTCAGCCTGATCAGTCAATGCTTTTAGAAACTGAAGTGAGAATAGATAACAAACTTGAATTACATACTGAGAAAGGACGTTGGCTTTTTGATGGCAGTTTGTTAACCATCACATTAGATAACCATGAAATATCACAGTTTAGTCAAAGTAAAATAAGTCGTAATACGCCACACGGCCCAAGACCCGCATTACTTTATAGCCCAACCACAAATACCCATCAAAATGACGCCTTACAGTGCCATTTTGAAGTGATATTTATTAACTAGCTAGAATGGGCTATTAAAGACCTTTCTTTGAATAGATGGTGACCTTGCTTGCTACAAATTTTACATTGATATATTTGCTTTCATCGCCCCACTGACACTGTTTCATACCAAGAGTTTCGTCACATTCGGTAGGATTACCTAGCAAGGTTTCTATTTCACTATAATCCATGCCTAGTGTGATGGTTTCATAGTTCTCTTTATTGATTTTGCCACATGCAGCCAGTAATAAGACTGTCGATAATACGACTAATAAATGTTTCATTTGAATTCCTTAATTTAAATATTAAATTAACAGCCAATCGCGCACTGGTAGATATTGTGAATACAGATTCGCTTCTTCAGAGTTCTCATCCGGTGAATAACAATATTCCCAGCGAACTAGCGGTGGCATTGACATTAGAATAGATTCGGTTCGGCCGCCACTTTGTAATCCAAAGTGTGTTCCACGATCATATACCAAGTTAAATTCTACATAACGGCCACGGCGATACAGCTGAAATTGACGATGGTTATCATCAAAAGGTTGCTCTTTTCGCGCTTTAACAATCGGTAAATAAGCATCAATAAAGCCATTGCCCACCGCTTGCATAAAGTCGAAGCTGGCATCAAAACCATCACTGTTTAAATCATCGAAAAACAAACCACCAATGCCACGGGCTTCATCGCGATGCTTTAAATAGAAATAGTCGTCACACCATTTTTTGTATTTTGGATATTTGTCTTCACCAAAGGGATCACACAAATCTTTTGCCGTTTGATGCCAATGAATACAGTCATCTTCATTACCGTAATACGGTGTTAAGTCGAAACCACCACCAAACCACCAAATAGGATCTTCACCTTCTTTATAGGCAATGAAGAATCGAACATTGGCATGAGATGTAGGCACATAGGGATTGTTAGGATGTATAACTAATGATACACCCATGGCTTCAAAGCGGCGCCCTGTAAGCTCTGGCCTAGCGGCTGTTGCTGACGGAGGTAATGTTGCGCCCATGACATGAGAGAAGTTAACACCGGCTTGTTCGAAAGTCTGACCATTGGTCAATACTCGACTTTGACCACCACCGCCTTCTTCACGCTGCCAACTATCGTGTTTGAAGCGAGCACTAGGCTCTTGGCTTTCTAGTTCATTACAGATGTTGTCTTGTAATGATTTTAAATAAGTGATGACTTGTTCAACGTTAATTTGGCTCATGGGCGAAATTCTTCTCCTGTAATGGCATCAATAATGGTTGATGGTTTATCAAACCCTAAGGTGGTGCCTCTAATGACATAATCAAGTTGTGATACTAATTCGGGATCTAATGATGACCAATCGGCTGCAGGCGGTAAGCCCGACAAATTTGCACTGGTTGATACTATGGGTCTGTTCACACCGCGGCACAATGCGACAACGTCTGGTTGGCTGGTGATTCGAACAGCAATGCTATCAAACTTCCCCGATAATAATGCTGAAATACGGCTATCTTTAGCTAATACCTGTGTAATGCCATCAGGCCAGCGCGCTAACATGGTGTTGCGCTGGTCATCCGTCATTTGACTGATATCGATATAAGGCAATAATTGGGAAAAATCACTGGCTAACAGGATCAGTCCCTTGTCTGGTGAGCGTTGTTTTAATTGCAACAGTCGCTCCAAAGCAGCATCGTCGTCAGGATCGCAACCAATACCAAATACAGCTTCAGTAGGGTAGGCAAGGATGCCTCCTTGAAGAAAGGCGGTTACGGCGCGTTGATCACTCACTTGTAGATACCCAAATAATTTAAGTTAACAAATTTTAGCAATATTATGCCTACTCAACTAGTCTAGTTCAGTAAATTTTCACAGCTAATTGCCAACCAACTTACTCAATAACAACTATTTAAGTTATGCCACATTAATGACTTCCTTAATGGCTAAGTTATTCGATTCCGTATTGTCAAAAAGACGGGTATAATCAGCGCAAATTTTTCCCTATTGTGTGACAGGGAACGCAAAATCAACCACTATAAGGCGTAAACACATGACTGTCGGTATTATCATGGGCTCAAAATCAGATTGGCCAACAATGCAAAACGCAGCAGAAATGCTTGATCTAATGAACGTTCCTTATGAAACAAAAGTTGTTTCAGCACATCGCACCCCTCACTTATTAGCTGAGTATGCAGAATCAGCTAAAGAACGTGGCCTTAAAGTTATTATCGCGGGTGCCGGTGGCGCAGCTCACTTACCTGGAATGGCTGCTGCCTATACTAGTTTGCCAGTATTAGGTGTTCCCGTTCAGTCAAAAGCCTTAAGTGGTCAAGATTCTCTACTTTCAATTGTACAAATGCCAAAAGGTATTGCTGTTGGCACTTTAGCCATTGGTAACGCTGGCGCTGCGAATGCTGGTTTACTAGCGGCACAAATCATTGGTACTTATGATGAAACTGTTCAAGCGGCTGTTGAAGCATTCCGTAAAGCACAAACAGAAAACATCTTAAACAACCCAAACCCGGCAGAATAGGTAGTAGTGATGAATGTATTGGTGTTGGGTTCAGGCCAGCTAGCGCGCATGATGGCGCTAGCCACTAAACCGCTAAATATAGAGCTACGTGCTTATGATGTGGCATCACAGCAAGCCATTAACCCGTTAGCCAATGACCAAATATTTGGTGATTTAGCTACTGGGATTGCACATGCTGATGTAATTACCGCTGAGTTTGAACACATTGAACATGACGTTTTAGCGCTATGTGAAGCATCTGGAAAGCTACGCCCGAGCAGCCAATCAATTAAAATTGGTGGTGATCGCCGCTTAGAAAAGCAATTGTTAGCGCAATGTAGTGTCAACAACGCACAACATGTCATTGTTGAAGATGAGCAAAGTTTTAACGCTGCAATTGAAAGTCTTTCTTTACCAATAATTTTGAAAAGTGCACTAGCTGGGTACGATGGTAAAGGGCAATGGCGCTTAAAATCATTAGATCAAGCGTCACAAATTTGGCTTGAAGTGGCAGAGTTCTTCGCTGGCAGCACTAGTGACGTACCGCAAGGTTTGGTTGCCGAGCAAATGGTGCCATTTGACCGTGAAGTATCATTGGTTGGCATGCGCAGCGCTAACGGTGAAATAAAGGTGTATCCACTGACTGAAAATCATCATACGGATGGTGTTTTGTCAGTATCATTAGCTCTTGATGCCGCTCAACAACTGCAACAAAAAGCGACTGAGGTTTTCACTCGTATCACTAACTCTTTGGGTTATGTTGGCACCTTAGCCATTGAATTCTTTCAAGTGGGCGATCAATTATTGGTTAACGAGATTGCGCCTCGTGTTCATAATTCTGGGCATTGGACACAACAAGGCGCCGATACGTGTCAGTTTGAAAACCACATCCGCGCTGTCTGTGGACTGCCTTTAGGTGGCACGCAATTGTTGCGCCCAACAGCGATGATCAATATTTTAGGTGAAGACACTGTAGCCAATGATATTTTAGCTATTGAGGGTGTATCTGTTCATTGGTATGGAAAGACAAAACGTGCGGGTCGTAAGATGGGTCACATTAATGTGTCTGGCAATACTTCCGAGCAACTTCAACAGCGACTTGTCGCCGTTGCTAACTTGCTACCAGAATCAGCGTTCTCAGATATAAAGTCATATATCCGTGACCATTGAAAGTGCAGGAATTTAGGGGAAGGATAAAATCTAGGGTACAAGGCGTGTGATTGAGCAATAGCTAGCTATTGGGATTGAGAACAACGCAGTAGCTGACGTTTTAGACAACCATAAAACTTGCATACTCATTGATTACGGGTATATATCAACAGCAGAAACTAATCGTAAAAAAGGGCATCAGTTAGGTGCCCTTTTTTATCAAATCAGCAGGCTAGTCTTCAGCTTGTTTATGACCACACTTTTTACTTGCGCACACTAACTTCACTCGGCCACTACTCTTTTTCTGTAACAACAACGAAAAATCGCATTTCTCACAGTGACCTTCTATCGGTTGATAGTTAACAACAAATTTACACTTTGGATAAGCGTCACAGGCATAAAATGTTTT
>Ga0209291_1001293_pt1 | contig 22444 bp, 17 predicted proteins | sample GOMGulsemesocosm_FD_184633 | JGI IMG/M metagenome (GOLD analysis project Ga0209291, IMG submission 184633) | Methane-oxidizing microbial communities from mesocosms in the Gulf of Mexico - GOM9B Gulf of Mexico (SPAdes) (version 2) | ecosystem: Environmental > Aquatic > Marine > Cold seeps...
TTAAATTTGCGTTCCAATTATTGAAAGAAGTAGCATGTTAGAAAGATTACAAATAGTAAAACAACGTTTTGATGAAGTATCAGATTTGATTATTCAACCTGATATTATCATGGATCAAAAACGATATATTGCTTTAAATAGAGAGTATAAGGATTTGCGTATCATGATGGAAAAGCGTGATCAATATATTGAATTAACAAGTAATGTTGAAGAGTCTAACGAAATAATTAAAGACGGTTCTGACGCAGAAATGGTTGAAATGGCCAAAATGCAATTGGATGAAGCTAAGGAGCAATTGCCAACTTTAGAAGAAGAAATTAACTTGTTAATGATTCCTAAAGATCCTGAAGATGCTAAAAATGTTGTTGTAGAACTACGTGCTGGTACAGGTGGAGATGAAGCAAGTATTTTTGCAGGAGATTTATACCGTATGTATACAAAATATGCGAGTGATAAAGGTTGGAAAGTTGATGTTGTAAATGTAAGTGATGGTACTTCTGGAGGATTTAAAGAAATTATCTTTGAAGTTTCTGGAGAAGATGTGTACGGAACATTAAAGTATGAATCGGGTGTACATCGTGTACAACGTGTGCCACAAACGGAAACTCAAGGTAGAGTTCATACTTCAGCAGCTACAGTAATAGTATTACCTGAAGCAGAAGAGTTTGATGTTCAGTTGGATATGCAAGAAGTACGTATAGAGCGTACTACTTCAACAGGACCTGGAGGACAATCAGTAAACACAACGTATTCGGCAATTAAATTACATCATGAGCCAACAGGTATGATTGTAAGTTGTCAGGATCAGAAATCATCACATAAAAACTTAGAGAAAGCTTTAAAAGTATTGCGTTCGCGTTTATACGAATTAGAACTTGCTAAAAAACAAGCAGCAGATTCTGCTACTCGTAAAAGTTTAGTAGCTTCTGGGGATAGATCATCAAAAATTAGAACGTACAATTACCCACAAGGAAGGGTTACAGATCATAGAATAGGGTTAACACTATATGATTTGCCAAATATTGTAAATGGAGATATTCAGAAAATAATTGACGAGTTAAAAATTGTTGTTAATACTGAAAAGTTAAAAGCAGCTTCTGACGAAATTTAAAATAATTTAATTCCCGCTTTCATGCGGGAATTTTTATATACTGTAGTTTAGATAATATATAATGACAACACAACAACTAGTAGAACAGATAAAGGCAAAAAAATCATTTTTATGTATTGGTTTAGATGTCGATTTAAATAAAATACCACAACATTTATTAGCAACTGAAGATCCTATTTTTGAATTCAATAAAGCTATTATAGATGCTACACATCATTTATGTGTTTCTTATAAACCAAATACAGCTTTTTATGAAGCATATGGATTAAAAGGATGGAAGTCCTTAGAAAAGACAATTCAGTATTTAAATACTAATTATCCTGAAATATATACCATAGCTGATGCTAAACGTGGCGATATTGGAAATACTTCTTCAATGTATGCTAAAGCTTTTTTAGAAGATTTAGCCTTTGACTCAGTTACGGTTGCCCCATATATGGGAAAAGATTCTGTAGAGCCTTTCTTAGCTTTTAAAAACAAGCATACGATAATGTTGGCTTTGACATCAAACAAAGGAGCATTCGATTTTCAGACATTAGAAGTAAATAGAAAAGAGTTATATAAACAAGTTTTAGAGACTTCTAAAACATGGGAAAACTCGGAAAACCTAATGTATGTTGTAGGTGCTACAAAAGCAGAGTATTTTAAGGAAATCCGTAAGATAGTCCCGAATAGTTTTTTGTTAGTTCCTGGAGTAGGAGCACAAGGAGGTAATTTGCAAGATGTTTGTAAATATGGGATGTCAGAAAATATTGGTTTATTGATAAATTCTTCTCGCGGAATTATTTATGCTGGTAATGATGAAAACTTCGCACAAGCTTCAGCTAATAAAGCTTTGGAGTTACAACAACAAATGGAAGCTATTTTAAAGAGCTAAATTTAAATATTTGAGATGCTTTTGTTTAAAGACCAATTAAATAGATCAATAGAATTAGCGAAGGTTCCCAAACGAATTGTCTCGTTGGTACCATCACAAACTGAGCTATTAGTTGATTTAGGGTTAGAAGAAAGTATTGTTGGATTAACTAAATTTTGTGTACATCCAGTGCACCTACGAAAAGCAAAAACTATTGTTGGAGGAACTAAACAGGTTCATTTTGATAGAATTAAAGGGTTAAAACCAGATATAATTCTTTGTAATAAAGAAGAAAACACCAAGGAAATGGTTGAAGAGCTTGAAAAAATAGCTCCAGTTCATGTTTCTGATATTTATACAATTGATGATACGGTTGAATTAATAAAACAGTATGGTGAATTATTTTCTATTCAAAATAAGGCAGCTGAAATAACCAATTCACTAATTGACTTAGTGGTCGATTTTCAGGCTTATATAATTAACAGGCCAGTAAAGAGAGTAGCGTATTTTATTTGGAGGAAACCATGGATGGTTGCAGGGAACAATACAATAATACATCATTTATTATCTTTAAATAAATTTGAAAATGTATTTAGTGAGCTGTCGCGATATCCAGAGGTAGCTATTACAACGTTATTAGAAAAAAATAAACCAGATTTTGTTTTCTTATCCAGTGAACCTTACCCTTTTAAAGAAAAGCATATTTTAGAGTTGAAAGAACTCCTTCCTAAGGCTAATGTTTTGTTGGTGGATGGTGAATATTTTTCGTGGTATGGAACAAGACTACTCGGAGCTTTTAATTACTTCAAAAGCTTGCATAAGTCACTTGACAGTTCAGTTTAATATCCAAACTTGATTCGATTGATCTTTTCTAATAAACGCATAGCTTTGTATGCTGCTAAGTCGCTTATTGTACTGTTTGTATATTTGAAGTTATACGCTTTTTCTACAAGTTTTTTATAACGTGACTCTAAGCGTGTAGTATCTCTATATGTGTCTAATTCAGCTAGCATGTTGTGTATATTATTGGTTATTAGTTAGTTAAAGGTAGTGAAAAATATATAGAGTAACAAGGTGTATTTAGCTAAACTTATTCTGAATGTATGGTTTTTGTGGTTGTATAACGAAAAAACCATCAAGAGAATCTTTGATGGTTTTTTTCTTCATGCTGAATTTATTTTCAGCATTTCATCTTTAATATTGGAATTATGTAATTCTAAAAAGAATTTGGGTGATAAATAATTCTTAATCTTGTAAAGCAAAAACTTTTTGTAATAATGAAGTAGTTCTTGATCCTACTTTGTTTCTTATTTCTTTTTCTTCAACAGCTATCATAGTATAAACACCTTTTAATGCTTCGTTAGTTGTATAGTCTGTTAAATCTGGATTTACTTTTTTAACAAAGGGAATACTGTTGTATTTTGTAATAATATTGCTCCATACTTTGTCTGCGCCAACCTTAGCAAATGAATTTTTAATTACCGGATTAAATTTAGCGTATAAAGCACTTTTAGTTCCTGCTTGTAAATATGCTGTCGCAGCATTATCATTTCCTAATAAAATGTTTTTAGCGTCATTAAAGGTTATTCCTTTAACAGCATTCACAAAAATAGGAGTAGCTTCACCAACGGCATCTTCTGCAGCTCTGTTAAGTACTTTTAAACCTTCGTTAGCTAATTTACTTAATCCAATGTCACGTAGACCTTTATCAACTTTCTTTAACTCTTCGGGTAATAGTATTTTTACCAATTGATTGTTTAAAAAACCGTCTTTTTGAGTTAATTTAGAAACTTGTTTGTCTATACCTAAATCTAAAGCTTCTCTTAATCCAGCTCCAATATCTGCATTAGAAAGGATTCCATTAGTTTGATCTGGTAGGCTATCAACAACTTGTTGTAATTCAGCACAGCTAGTTATGAATAAGATTGAGGTAATTGCGAAAATTTTACGTATCATGTTTGTCTATTTTTAATCCCATTTGTGGGTTTAATTCGTTCTAAATTTATATAGAACAAAAATGTTAATGATTAATTCGTCTCTCGTGTGTTTTTGTAGAGGACTTAGATGAAAGTTCAAATGTACAATTTTATTCGAGCATGTAGGGTTGTTGGAGTTCTTCTTGTGTAAATTGTATTAATTCGTTGAAAAAAGAAGTAAACTCTTTTTCAAAATCTACATAGAACTCTTGCAGTTCTACTACAGCAAGATTCATTTTTGATCTGTTTTTAGTTCTACGATTCATTCCTTCCAATACTTTGGTTATCCCTTCTATACTTGCATAACTGAGTAACCAATTATCTTGGGTCATAAACGGGAACATTTTCTGAACAGGTAGTGGTAAAATTTCAAAGTTATCTTCTAATAATTCATAAAAACCTTTGACATATTCATCTAATGGAACATCAGAATATGTTGACCAGTTTTTGGCTAAAAAATGATCATATAAAATATCTACAATTACACCGGAGTAATGGCCATAGTTTTCATGGAGTCTTTTCTTACTTAGTTTTACAGTTAAATGACTATCGGTAAACGTATCAATATGTCGGTGTAGTATAATTCCTTTTTGAATTTCTAAAGGATATTCTAAGTATTTTTTTCCCCTAATGCTGTCTGCAATAAAATTTCCGATTTTTAAATTGTCGTTATTTCGGGAAAGGTATATATGTGCTAAAAAGTTCATGAGTCTAATTTATAAAAAGAGAATTAATAAATACAGTATCTAATTGTATATTTGTGATAATAAAAAAAATAAACATGACCTTAATAAAATCGATATCAGGAATTAGAGGAACTATAGGTGGGGCAGTAGGAGAAAACTTAACTCCTGTTGATGCAGTAAAATTTGCTGCCGCTTATGGAACTTGGTTAAAGAATGATAGAAATAAAGAAATCTATAGAGTTGTTGTAGGTAGAGATGCTCGAATTTCGGGTAATATGATCCAGGATTTAGTAATGAATACCTTAATAGGTTTAGGGATTCATGTGATTGATTTAGGTTTGTCGACTACACCTACAGTGGAGATAGCTGTTCCTTTAGAGCATGCTGATGGAGGAATCATTTTAACAGCAAGTCATAACCCGAAACAGTGGAATGCTTTAAAGTTACTTAATAATAAAGGAGAGTTTTTAAATGGAGTAGAAGGAGCTAAGATTTTAGACATTGCTGAAAAGGATGGTTTTGATTTTGCTGAGGTTGATGACTTAGGAAAAATCACTAAAAACGACGCTTATATTGATATTCATATTGATGAAGTGTTGGATTTAGATTTGGTAGATGCAGATGTAATAAAAAAAGCAGGTTTTAAAGTTGTAGTGGATGGAGTAAATTCTACTGGAGGAATAGCTATACCGCTATTGTTAGACCGTTTAGGAGTGCAAACCGTAAAATTATATTGTGAACCAAACGGAGAATTCCCGCATAATCCGGAGCCTTTAAAAGAAAATTTAACGGACATTTCAGAATTAGTTGTTAAAGAAAATGCTGATTTAGGAATTGTAGTAGATCCGGATGTTGATCGTTTGGCATTTATTTGCAATGATGGTGAAATGTTCGGCGAAGAATATACTTTAGTAGCTTGTGCTGATTATGTATTGAGTAAAACAAAAGGTAATACTGTTTCAAATATGTCATCATCAAGAGCTTTACGTGATGTTACTGAAAAGCATGGAGGAACTTATGAAGCTTCTGCAGTTGGGGAGGTGAATGTAGTAGAATTAATGAAAAAGAATAAAGCTATTATAGGTGGAGAAGGTAATGGAGGTATTATTTACCCATCATCTCATTATGGAAGAGATTCTTTAGTGGGTGTTGCCTTGTTTTTAACTCATTTAGCGGAAAAACAAATGACTGTACGTGAATTAAGAGATTCATATCCAAGTTATTTTATGAGTAAAAATAAAATTCAATTAACACCTCAGTTAGATGTTGATGGGATTTTAAAAGCAATGGAAGAAAAGTATGCTCATGAAAATATAGCTACAGTTGATGGAGTAAAAATTGACTTTGCTGAAAACTGGGTGCATTTAAGAAAGAGTAATACAGAGCCAATTATTAGAATATATACTGAAGCTAAGTCACAAGAAATTGCTGATGAACTGGCACAAAATATTATTAATGAGATAAAAGTAATCGCTAATATTTAAGAATTCTTTAACAATAAAGAGTAAGGAATAAGATTAACTTCGTCAGAACTAAATCATAAATAAAAAAAGCAATCATGAAAAAATTATTATTATCAATTTTTTGCCTTGGAATTATAGGGGTAACTAATGCTCAAATTCAAACACCTCAAGCGAGTCCCTCAGCAAAAGTTGAACAAAAAGTTGGCTTGACAGATGTAACTTTAGAGTATTCAAGACCAGGAGTAAAAGAAAGAAAAGTATTTGGAGGCTTAGTTCCTTTTGGGAAATTATGGAGAACAGGAGCAAATGCTAATACTAAAATTACTTTTTCTGACGATGTAAAAATTGCTGGACAAGAATTGAAGGCAGGTAGTTATGCTGTTTATACGAAACCATCGGCAACTACTTGGGAAGTGTATTTTTATAATGACACTAAAAATTGGGGAACTCCACAAAAATGGGATGACACTAAGGTTGTAGCAAAAACTACAGCAAAAGTGACAAGGTTGTCTTCTAATGTAGAATCTTTCACAATATCTATCGATGATCTTAAAAATGATTCTGCGGTAATTAATATTGCTTGGGAAAATACTTCAGTAGCAGTACCTTTTTCAGTTCCAACTGGTAAGAAAACGGTCGCAAATATAGAAAAGGCTATGAAAGGTCCTAGTGCAGGAGATTATTTTTCAGCAGCAAGATATTATTTAGAAGAAGGAAAATCTATTACAGAAGCTAAAACTTGGATTGATAAGGCTATTGATATGACTAAAGATAAGCCTAGATTTTGGTACTTAAGACAACAATCATTAATTTATGCTAAATCAGGATCAAAGAAAGAAGCTGTATCTATAGCTAAAGAATCTATGATGTTAGCAGAAAAAGCTGGTAATGCTGATTATGTAAAAATGAATAAAGACTCTATTAAAGAATGGAGTAAATAATTAACTACTTCTTTTAAAAAAAATAAAAAGAGCCAATATCAATGATATTGGCTCTTTTTATTTTTTGAATATTGAATTTACTTATTCTTTTTCAGGAGCTGCAAGGTAATTGCGATACTCATAGTGAGGAAGCATCCAAATAGATTTAGCCATAAATACGGCATCCAATCAAAAGACCATCCTATTATAACAATTATTTGTGTGATAATAGCTGCAACAAATACAGCTTGTGACTTAACTAGTTTAAAGAAAAAAGCCAGTAAGAAAATACCTAGGATGTTACCATAAAAAATGGAACCAATTATGTTAACTAACTGAATTAAATTTTCAAATAAAGTTCCATAACAGGCAAAAAATATTGCAAGAGCACCCCAACCGAAAGTAAACCATTTCGTTGCTTTTACATAATGTAAATCTTCTCTTTTTATTTTATGATTCCTTTTATATAAATCTATTGTTGTAGTAGTTGCTAAAGCATTTAACTCACTTGCGGTACTTGACATAGCTGCGCTAAGAATTACAGCCAATAGAAGGCCGATTAGTCCTTTTGGTATGTTATTTAATATAAAATTTAAAAACACGTAATCTTTATCATTTTTTTCGGCAACTATATTGGCTTTTGAAATAAGCTCTTTTGCTTGAATTCTATACTCTGAGTCTTTCTGGTTTAGTATTTTTCTAGTTTCATCATCGTTAACATCCAAATTAAAAATTAGCTGCTGATTTTCTGAGTGCTCTTGTTCTAGAGTTTTATATTCATTTGCGTATTCCGTTTGCAGTATTTGACTTTTTACTTTAGGATTAAAATGAATAGGGGAGGTATTGAATTGATAAAAGACAAAAACCATTACTCCAACAAGTAAAATGAAAAATTGCATTGGTATTTTAAGAGCAGCATTAAATAATAATCCTAACTGGCTTTCTTTAACCGATTTTCCAGATAAATACCTTTGTACTTGACTTTGGTCGGTTCCAAAATATGATAATGCTAAAAATGTTCCTCCAATGATTCCACTCCAAAATGTATATCTGTTTTCTAGATTAAACGAAAAATCTAACACTTTCATTTTTCCAGAAACTCCTGCGATATCTATTGCTTTACCGAAACTCACAGATTCAGGTAAATAACTAAGGATTAAGTAAAATGCAATAAACATTCCTGTCATAATTATAAACATTTGCTGTTTTTGCGTAACACTTACAGCCTTTGTTCCACCAGAAACGGTATATATTATTACCAAAACACCAATTATTAAGTTTAAGGTCTTTAAATCCCAACCTAAAATACTAGATAAAATTATAGCTGGTGCAAATATGGTAATACCTGCAGCTAACCCTCTTTGTATTAGAAATAAAATAGCTGCTAGAGTTCTTGTTTTTAAATCAAAACGTTGCTCTAGGTATTCATAAGCAGTAAAAACTTTTAACTTGTGGTAAATGGGTATAAATACTAAACAGATTATTACCATGGCTATCGGTAGTCCAAAGTAAAATTGCACAAATCCCATTCCGCTATGAAATGCTTGTCCAGGAGTTGATAAAAAAGTAATAGCACTTGCTTGAGTTGCCATAACCGATAAACCTATAGTCCACCATTTTCCATCACCTCCTTTTATATATTCTTTTATAGTTACTTGTCCTCTGGTTTTCCAGACACCATATATAACAATAAATAATAATGTTCCTATTAAAATAACCCAATCAAGTGCTTGCATATTAATTATATAATGAGGTTATTAAATAAAACAGCGCTATATAGATGGCATTTACCACCAGTACTACGGTGTATATTTTCTTCCAATGGTATTTTTTACTTTTCATTTTTTTCTTTTCCTAATGAAACTAAATTAGCAAATAGTCGGTAAGCACCAGTTACGCCAGCGGGGAATTCTCTAAAGAAACTTAATCCTGTGTATATATAATAACCTGAGCCATATTTAGCAACTAGTAGGCTTCCTTTCTTTTTTGATTCTCCTTCATCATGCATTGAAAGAATAGGAGTAAATGCTTTGTCCCATTCGTTAGGAAAATATAGTCCTCGTTCTTGTACCCATCCATTAAAATCTTTTTGAGTTATTTTATTTGGAGAATTTAATACTTCGTGATTTTGGTTGATAAAGGTAACTTCAGCAAATTCATCGGTAACTCTATCACGAGATAGTTTTAAAGGGTACGGTGCAATTTTATCAGTTTTTAAGCGATGACTTGTATTGTATTGTACAATCATATTTCCGCCATTTTTAACGTAGCTAAAAAGAACCTCCTGCTTGAATGTAATATCATTTAAAACATTGTAAGCTCTAATTCCTAAAATAATGGCATCATATTTTTTAATACTATTGGTAGTAATATCTTCAACATTGATGGTTTCTACAGTATATCCTATATGTTGTAAGCTTTCTACAGTTACGTCACCAGAACCTTTTATGTAACCAATTAACTGTCCTCTTTTCTCTATGTTAAGTTTTACCGCTCTTGCCTGAGAAGGTAAAAGAATCATCTGTTTAGGAATATGATCATAATTAATTTCAATTAATTTTTTATCATAAACCTTATTATTCATGATGATTTCAGAGCTAATAATACCTTCAGATTGTTCCTTCGTTGCAATAACATCAAAATTTAATGTTTTAGTTTCATTTTTATTTACTAATGAAAAAGCAATGTTTTCAGGAGTGACTTTCCATCCATTAGGAATGTTTAGCTTTAAATTTCCTGAGATACTATCCTTTCCAGCTTTAACGATAATATTTATTTTCTTTGGTTTTTGGCTGTTAAAAATATACACATCTTGTTCAAATGAAGAGCTTACTTCTGGTATAATTTGAAAGGATTCATAGATCTCTCCTTTTGCAGGGTCGGTATACTTATAGACGATATTCTTCACAAAAGTAATAGGTGTGTTTTCTATAATTAAATCAAACTTAATTACGGAAGACTTCGGGGTTTCTGGTAAACCAATATCTAATTTATTCTCAACATGGTACATTCCAGTAGTTCCTTTGTTTTTTAACCAATAAGGAGTAGTTAAACTCTCTCTTTTGGAGATGTATAAATCCAAATCTAATTTAAAGGGCTTGTTAGATAGTAAAGTTTTATTTTGAACATAATCTTTATTTGATAGTTCAATATTACTTAGTTTAATTGAGTTATTACCTCTGTGTATTACTTCAATAGCAATTTCTTTTTTCATTTTTAAATTGGCTGAAGGGGTTTTAGAAACACCTTCAAGGAATAATCCGCTACAGGCTTCAATAATTTGAGAAATTTCTTTTGTTTTTTGATTTTTCCAATGTTTATCTTCTATGTTTTGAATAAGGACATATGCCTTCATCAGCTCTTTTACATGAATAGAAGGGTCTTGGAAATTAAAATTGGCCTCAATACTTTTTAAAATCTTTCCTATTTCAACGCCTCCTTTAATTCTATTCCATGAGGTATCAATTCCTTCAAATAGCTTATTGTTGTTAGGGAAATCACCTTTTATATGTTCTAAATATTCTTGACGTTCTCCACGTGTACCTGAACTTCCAAACCCTTGGCATTTATGCTGACTTCTACTTAAAGCTGCAATTTCAGTATTGGATAAACCTTTAGAGGGATAGTATACACCAATGTCTACATTAATAAGTTTAGATTTATCGGCTTTGTTAAATTTCTCTCTGCTACCATAAAACCACCAAGAAGTATTGAATAATAATCGTTTAGGTTGCCAAGTATCATAATGTTCTAATTGATTAGGATATTCATTGGAGTCATTAGCTTTGTCAAAGGCCTCAACACTAAGCATAGCTGATGAGGTGTGATGGCCGTGAGTGGTACCTGGGCTTCGATGATCAAATCTATTAACAATCACATCTGGTCTGAACTTTCTAATTGCCCAAATCACATCACTTAAAACTTCTTTTTTATTCCAAATGGCTAATGTTTCATCAGGGTGTTTTGAGTACCCAAAATCATTAGCTCTTGTAAAAAATTGTTCACCACCATCTATTCGTCTAGCTGAAAGTAATTCTTGAGTACGTAAGACTCCCAGTGATTCTCTCAATTCAGGTCCTATTAAGTTTTGACCACCATCTCCTCTAGTAAGTGATAAGTATGCTGTCCTTGCATGTGTATTATTTGAAAGATATGAAATCAAACGTGTATTTTCATCATCAGGATGTGCGGCAACATATAAAACTGATCCTAGGAAGTTTAGTTTTTTAATTTTATCATGTATTTCAGAAGAGGATAATTTTTCTGGGTTTTGTGCTTTTAAACTAAAATTGATAACAATTGAAAAGATTAAAAGAAGGCTTAACTTAGGCATTTTTTTGTTGTTTGATCAAATATATTAAAACTATGAACCTTGGTGTGTTAATATTTTATTAATACGGTGTAAACAGGTAAAATAAATAATATTTAAAGTTTCTTTTTTATGTTAAAATTTGCTTTACAACATTTAAAGTGCCTTTTGCAACATATAGTTTTATAAGGATAATGTTGTATGTATATTTGACGAAGTAGTTAACTTATTATATAGGTTAATTATCAATATTGGTTAGTTTACAAAACCCTTTTTCTCCCCAAAGATTAGGGTTTTGTTTTTTTATAAACTTTCTAGTTTTACTAAACTACAGAAAATAATACCTAAACAACATATTTTAAGCATGTTACAACTAAGTGTGGTTTAACATCTTAATCTGTTATATATTTGAAGTATAATTGTTCATATAGAAGAATGTAATGTTTTTCAAGAAAAATTTAATATTGGTTAGTTAGTCAAAGCCTTCTTTTCCCAAAAAGAAGGCTTTTTTGATTTTAGTAATTAATAAAGGAGTTGTGGTTTTAAAGAGTTATTGGAGGGTTCTATATCTAAAAGGTCTTATAGTGTATTGATTTTGGTGAGGTTTATTTAATGTAGTGTGTTAGAAGTTAAGTGATAACTTATTTTGGTATATTAAATTTAATGTTAGAAAAGAAAATCAAAAACTCATGAAGTCTTTAGTGTTGTTTTAAATTGTTAAAAACAGTTTTTGATGTTTTAACCACAGATTTTAAAGCATTCACATCATAAAAAATAAAGCAATGTAAGTTTGTTATATATTTGAAGTATAATTATTTCGTAAAGAAAAATTTAATATTGGTTAGTTTAAAAGTCCTTATTTCCCCAAGTAAGGACTTTTTTTATGCTAAATTTAGTAGTTCCCTATAAACAACATTTACTGGTAAGCCAACAACTGTATTATAATTCCCTTCAATTTTAGAAATACCAATAGCACCAATCCATTCTTGTATACCATATGCACCAGCTTTGTCAAATGGTTTGTAATTTTCTATATAATAGTTTATCTCTTCTTTTGTAAGTTTTTTAAAAGTAACTTTAGTAACAGAAGCTACGGTTTTTTGAAATGTAGTGGTTTTAAAACATACGGATGTAATCACTTCATGCGTTGTATTACTCATTGAAGCTAACATTTCATAAGCTTCCTCTTCATCTCTTGGTTTTCCAAGTGCAGTGTCATTATGCCAAACAATGGTGTCACTTGTAATAAGGATATCATTTTCTTGTAATTCTTTTTCAAAAGGTAATGATTTTAACTGCGCTAAATAATCACTAATTTCAAAGTGTTTTAATTTTGGCGGATATACTTCGTCAACTTCTTTTAAACGAATTTCAAAATCTATCCCAAGTTCTTGGAAAAATTGCTGTCTTCTAGGTGATCCTGAAGCAAGAATGATGTGTTTGTTTTTTAATGCATCATATAACATATTAAATAAATTTTAAAAGAATCATAGAGCAGATCCCTAAAAACATTGTTATTTTTAAAATTAAGCTCAATTGTTTAAAATGTGATTTTGTTTTAGCTGACAATAATTTTATGCCACAGTAGGATAGTGGGCCTACAATTAAAAAGATAAAATAAAGTAGTAAAATTTGATTCTCGAATAAATACGTAATCACATAATATACTACTGCCATAATGGTTAGTACGCAAAAACCAAAAGCAACTTTTGTAGCTCTGTCTCTACCAATTGCAATAGGTAGAGTGTTGTATCCCGCTTTATAGTCGCCATCAACATCTTCTAAATCTTTTACTAATTCACGAACTAAATTTATTAAAAAAGCAAAAACAGCATAATCTACTAAAAATTTAAACATGAATAAATAAGCATCTCTACTATCTTGAGTTATCATTGGTGTAATTTCAAAAACCCCTACAATTAAAATGCTTAAAGCTACTAATAGTGAAACAACAATATTTCCAATGAGTATAGATTGCTTTAATGATGTAGCATACCAGTAGAGTAGTGCAGAGGTAATTAAAAATATTGTTGCGTAGCTGTTTTTATCAATTTGCCAAGTGGCATATATGCCTAAGGCGATTCCTACTACTGTAAACCCTATAAATAAGTTGTTAGCTAAATCTTCAGAAATGCTTTTCCCAACGATTACTTTGTTTGGTTTGTTTATGCTGTCTGCTTCAATATCATAAATATCATTGATGATGTATCCTGCAGCGGCAATAAAAACAGTTGCCAATACTAAACATGTAAATGAAGTAGTATCTAATGCAGTAATTAAATTGGCATTTTTAAATTGTGGTAAATCAAAAAAAACATATTTGATAACGCATTGGATAAATGCAATCATAAATAAGTTTTTGTAACGGATGAGGTTAAGTAAGTTCATTTTTTATAGAATTCAGTAAGGGGAACCTTATTTAGTTTTTATGATGCTTAGAGTAATGTTTTAGTTTAATGCCAAGCACTAGTCGTATTTAGCTTCAAATTGCGTCATCCATTTTCCTTGAACACGCATAACTTGTTCAATCACATCTCTACCACATCCTTTTCCTCCGTTGATAGGGGAGATGTATTCCGAGATATCTTTTATTTCTGGAGCAGCATCTTGCGGACAAGTAGCTAAGCCAACTTGTTGCATTACAGGTAAGTCAGGAATGTCGTCACCCATATACAGTACTTGCTCTGGAGAAATATTGTTTTTAGTACAATATTCTTCATACTGTAGCATTTTCTGGTGAGCTCCAAGAAAAATATCAGTAATACCTAAACCTTCCAAACGTTTACGAACACCTTCATTACTTCCTCCAGAAATAATACAAACATTGTATCCTGCAACTACAGCTGATTTTAATGCGTATCCGTCCTTAATACTCATGTTTCTGTACATTTCTCCTCCGGTGGTTACCATTATTGTACCATCAGTTAATACTCCATCTACATCAAAAATAAATGTAGTAATGTTATTCATAAGTTGCTTATAACTTGTTGCCATAGGTTTCTTGTATCGATTTGGTGAGTAATGTATAAATTTCTTGTTGGGTGGTTGTATGTAAGTCTGCTAAATGCTGTTCTAGTACTTCTTGATCATTTCGCTTAGCAGGACCTGTTTGGCTTTTCTCAGGAGAAAGTTGCGTTATTTTTTGAGCAGTTTCCTGAATTAATGGTTTTAAAATATCAAAAGAAACTTGGTATTCATTGCATATTTCAGCTCCTTTTTGGTATAAATGATTTACAAAATTATTAACAAATACTGCAGCTATATGTAGCGCTTTACGTTGTTTTGAATCAATATGATATACGTTGTTAGATATATTTTTAGCGATTGTTTCTAATAATAGTAAATCGTTTTTTTTTGTAGCTTCAATACATAATGGAATTGATTTGAAGTCAACACCTTTTCCAGCAGTAAAAGTTTGTAATGGGTAAAATACTCCAGGGTTATTGTTGTTTCCTATTTTATTCATAGCTACTGACCCAGAAGTGTGTACAACTAATTTATTATGAAACGGTAACTTTTCTGACAAAGCAGCAACGTTATCGTCGGAAATAGCAATAATGTATACATCGGCTTCTATTAATTTTGAAATAGATGTTGTTGTATTGGTTTTTTCTTTAAAATAGTCTAAGTTCTTTTCTGATCTGTTATATACTTGAACAACAGTAGTGTTTTTAGCTACATTAAAGGCATTAAATAAGTGGGTAGCAACATTTCCTGCGCCTAAAATAACTAGGTTTATCATAAAGCTAAAGTAAGTGAAAGGTAGCTTTTATGAAAGTAAAATGATATATCTTTGTTTTTATGCAAAAGGATATACAAAATAGGGCTGATATAGCTACATTGGTAAATACATTTTATACTAAAATTAGGGCTAATGATGAGTTGGGGCCAATATTTAATAATGCTATAAAAGATTGGAATGGACATTTAGTTCATTTAACCGATTTTTGGGAAAGTCAATTGTTTCGAAAAAATGTGTTTTCAGGGAATCCGCTTAAAAAACATGTAGAAGTTGATATGGCTAATAACAATGCTATTACAAATGACTTATTTGGCCTATGGTTGCAATTTTGGATTGGAACTCTAGATGAATTATTTTCGGGAGAAATTGCCGATTTGGCAAAAAATAGAGCGCGAAATATTGCTAGTTTTTTATTTATGGAAATATTTAAAGCAAGAAACTAATTCGTTAAGTTTTTTTTAACAAAATATCCCGCTGAATCATCCAATTAAAATCCGTATTTTCGCGAGAATTATTTTATTCTCTTTTCTTAAGAAAAACTTAAATATTAAGATATGAAATCTAAGTTTGCCCAAATTATATTCTCCACGCGTTTAATGGCTGTTTTGTTTATTGCTTTTGCTGTAGCAATGGCAGTAGGTACTTTTTTAGATGCAGATGCTGGAGCATCTCCAACAGCGTATTCAAGGACATTAGTTTATAATACATGGTGGTTTGAAGGGATAATGGTTTTGTTTGTTATTAACTTTTCAGGAAACATTTTTAGGTATCGTTTAATTCAAAATAAAAAATGGTCAACTTTATTGTTGCATTTGTCTTTTGTTTTAATATTAATTGGAGCTGGAGTATCTCGTTATACTGGATTTGAAGGAATGTTGCCAATTAATGAAGGGCAATCAAATAATAAAATATTGTCAGATAAAGTGTATTTAAAAACATTTGTTGATGGTGAATTTAAAGTCAATGGTGAATTACAACGTAGGGTCCTTCCTGAAAAAGAATTATTATTATCGGAAAAATTAGATAATTCTTTTAAAATACAATCAGATTATAAAGAGCAGAAGTTTACTATTGAAAGTGTGAGTTTTATTGAGAATGCACACGAAGCTTTAGTAGCTGATGAATCAGGGGATAGATATTATAAAATTGTAGAAGCAGGTGATGGAGGTAGACATGACCATTATTTAAAAGAAGGGAGTGTCGAAAACATTCATAATATATTATTTGCTTTTAATAAACCAACCGAAGGAGCAATTAATGTATCTGAAATAGAAGGGTGGCAAGCAACGTTATCTTCTCCTTTTGAAGGGACGGTAATGCGTATGGCTGATCAGCAGAAAAGTCCTGTTCGTCAAGATAGTATTCAGGATTTGCGATTATTGTCTTTGTATGAACTTGGTGAGTTGAAATTTGTTATACCAGAAAAACCAATTAAAGGAACGTATAAAATTATAAAAGCAGAAAACTCTAAAGATGCTCAACAAGATGCCTTGGTATTAAAAGTTAGCTCAAATGGTGAATCAAAAGAAATAACATTACAAGGGTCTAAGGGAGCAGTTAACCCGATGAAAACTGTAAAAGTTGGTGGTTTGGATTTTAATATGAGTTATGGTTCAAAAGAAATTGAATTACCGTTTAGTATAAAATTAAATGACATTGTTGCGGAACGTTACCCTGGAACTGATCCGAGTATGTATGGAATTGGATTTAAATCCTATGAAAGTAAAGTTACTGTAGAGGGCGACAAATCTTTTGATGCTAGAATTTACATGAACAATGTATTGGACTATAAAGGATATCGTTTTTTTCAATCAGGTATCGATTTTTCTACAATGACTAAAAAGCAAAACAGTAATCCGGATGTTACAGTGCTTTCTGTAAATCATGATTTCTGGGGTACTTGGATTAGTTATGTTGGTTACTTTTTATTGTTTTTAGGAATGATATTAATTTTATTTGATAAAAACACTCGTTTTGGAGATTTGAAAAAGAAATTAGAAACTATAAAATTAAAAAAAGCAGGTTTAGGAGTTGTACTATTGCTGTTATCTTTTAATGGTTTTTCTCAAAATATACATGTAAAACTTTCTAAAGAAAAAGTAGATTCAATTATAAAAAAAAGAGCCATACCTGCTGATGAAGCAGCAAAATTTGGTTCCTTATTAATACAGGATTTAGGAGGGAGAGTAAAGCCAGTAAATACGTATGCTATTGAGTTGATACGTAAAGTAAGTAAAAAAGATACTTATGCTGGTTTGGATGCAAATCAAGTGTTGTTGTCTATGATCCAGAATTCTAAGCTATGGTTTGATGCTCCTTTAATTTTCTTAAAAAGAGGGAATGATAGTATTCGTAAGGTGTTAGAGCTTCCGTTAAATGCTAAATATGCTGCTTTATCTGATTTTTATACTCACAAAGGAGTTCCTAAAATAAAAATAGAGTGGGTAAGGAAAGCAAATGAAACAAGTGCTGGTAAATTAAATATATTTCAAAAGGACATTAAACGTGCTTATGAAGATCAACGTTTGTTAGGGCAGGCTATTAGTGGTAGTTTAATTAGAGTGTATCCTATTCCAGGAGACCCAAACAATAAATGGATTTCACCGTTAGAAATTAGTGATGTTGATTATGGCCCAGATTCAAAAGTGATTAAAAATTTATTCCCTCAAGGATATTTTGAATTTGCTATAAAGAAAGATTATAAAACTGCGGCAAGTATTTTAGATGGTCTTAGAAAATTACAAAAAGGATATAGTGCATCTGTAATACCTTCTGATGATAAAATTGCAGCTGAAATGTTTTACAACAAATATGATGTATTTAAAAAATTATTCAGTTGGTATATGTATGCAGGAGTGCTGATGTTAGCATTGTTGATAATTCAAATATTTTATTATAAGAGCAACTTTTTTTCGAAAGCTATTTCTGTTTTAAAGTATACAATTGTGTTGCTTTTTGTAGTTCATTTAATTGGTTTGATTATGCGCTGGTATATATCAGGACATGCGCCTTGGAGTGATGCATATGAATCAATGATATATATAGGATTTGCAACCATGTTATTTGGATTATTGTTCGGAAGAAAATCAAACTTAACAATTGCAGCGACAGCCTTTGTTACGGCTATGATTTTAATGATAGCACATTGGAACTCAATTGATCCAGCTATCTCAAATTTACAACCTGTTTTGGATAGTTACTGGTTAATGATACATGTATCAATAATTGTTGGAAGTTATGGTCCATTTACTTTGGCATTTGTACTTGGGTTAGTTTCCTTGTTGTTAATGATATTAACTACAGAAAAGAATAAAGAGCGAATGGATTTAAATATTCAAGAGCTTACTATTATTATAGAACAATCAATAACAATTGGTTTGATAATGCTTACAATTGGAAATTTCCTTGGTGGAATATGGGCAAATGAATCATGGGGTAGATACTGGGGTTGGGATCCAAAAGAAACCTGGGCTTTAGTTAGTATTATGATTTATGCATTTGTGTTGCATGTGCGTTTGGTACCTGGTTTACGCGGAAGATGGACATTTAATTTTTTAGCAGTAATATGCTTCGCGTCTATATTAATGACATATTTTGGAGTGAATTTTTACTTAGCAGGATTGCATTCTTATGCTAGTGGAGATGTTACTGTAACACCTACATATGTCTATTATAATTTTGTAGGGGTTTTGATAGTAGGGGTATGGTCATATGCAAAATATAAAAAGTTTTATAAAAAATAATTTTTGGAATAAAAATATTAATTTACTAATTAATTTAAAAACCCTACTTATAATTTAAGTAGGGTTTTTTGTTTTCAAACTGTTTATGTAAAAAGTTAATGTGTTAATTAACTAATGTTTACGTACTTTATCTAGTAAAAACTCTTTTGATCGAATTTTAACTTTTTTCGATGGTTTTGTTATATAAATCACTAACGAATGTTAGTTCTTAACAACTTTTTGAGTAAATTAGCTGAATTATTAACCTTAATGAATTAATCAAAAAAAATGAAAAAAATAACACTACTATTAGCGTTCTTATGTATTAGTCTGTTGGCTAATGCACAGGCAACGTGTAATCAGACCTTTACAGTCAATGGTTCGGATAACGATCCAACTGTATTAACTATTAATGCCACAGACTTGACATGTAATGGTGCAGGAGCTATTACATCCTTACAATTAATAAATGCTGTTGATAGTTTTACGAATGGAAATTGTGGAAACTGGTATAGTTTTAACTTATCTGTAGATGGTGGAGCCCCAATCAATGGTTGTGCTGCACAATTTAACGGAGTTGATATTTCTGGGTTTACAACTTTAACAATTACTTCTCAAGATGATGATAATTGGGCAGCTGGAGATAATGTAGACATTACAATTGATGTTGAAGTAACTTTTACACCTACAACACCACCTACATGTGACTCTACATTAACAAGTCCAGTAAATGGTGATGTTTCAGCACCAATTGATGGTACTCTGGTTTGGAGTGCTGCAAGTGGTGGAGCAACAGGTTATAACTTAACTGTTGGTACTACTCCTGGAGGTTCAGATATATTAGCAACTACAGATGTTGGAAATGTATTAACTTATGCATTAGGAGCATTAACCGCAACTACTCAATATTATGTAACTATTGTACCTTATAATGGTATTGGTAATGCAGTAGCTTGTGTAGAACAAACTTTTACAACATATACGCCTGTAGCAGGTGACGATTGTGCTATTGCAATACCTATAAATTGTGGTGATAGTGTTGCTGGCACTACAGTAGGAGCAACAAATTCTGGTGCACAAGGAGGATTCTGTGGAACAGGAACTGGAGCTCCAGGTGTATGGTATAATTTTACTGGAAATGGTGATATTATAACTGCCTCATTATGTGGTTCAGCTTTTGATACTAAAATTCAAGTATATGAAGGTGCATGTGGAACTTTAACTTGTGTTGGAGGGAATGATGATGCATGTGGATTACAATCAGAAACATCTTTTGTTTCTACGGTTGGAACTGAATATTATATTTATGTGTTTGGTTTTGGAACAAGTACAGGAGCTTATCAATTAGATATTACTTGTGTTACTCCACCACCACCACCAGCCAATGATGATTGTGCAAATGCAATTGATCTTACGGTAAATCAAGATTTAACTTGTGCAACAATTACTGCAGGAACTATTGCTGGAGGAACTGCTTCAGCTGAAGGGAATGCAACTTGTGGAGGTACTCCAAATAATGATGTTTGGTATACTTTTACAGCAACTGCAAATTTACACAATGTGTCATTAGAAAATTTAGTGGGATCTACAACAGATATGTACATGAGTATTTTTGAAGGTACTTGTGCTGTGTTTACTGAAGTAATGTGTAGTGATGCAGAATCGGCAACTGTAGCTGGTTTAACTATCGGAACACAGTACACAGTAAGAGTATATACGTGGAATAATGACCCTATAGCTAATACAACTTTTGATATTTGTATAGGAACTCCTCCACCGCCAATTACAACAGATATAGTTACCTATACACCAGAACAATTAATTACAGATGTTTTAGTTGATGCTGATTGTGCTACGGTTAATAATATTCAATATGAGTCTCACTCTTTAGGAGATGATATAGGGTTCAGTTATTTTACTGATGGAGGTTCAAACTTCCCGTTTGCGGAAGGAGTAATTTTATCTTCAGGTAAAGCTTCTGACGCTGCTGGCCCATTTACTGGAAACGGACCATCTCATGCAGGTAATGGTTTGCCTGATGCGGATTTAGAAAATGTTACTGGTGTAACAGGTACTCATGATAGAACATATATTGAATTTGACTTTGTGCCTTTAGCACCACAAATTTCTTTTAATTATATTATGGCTTCATCAGAGTATAATGGGAATTTTGAATGTACTTTTGCTGATTCATTTGCGTTTATTTTAACAAATGTAACTAATCCTGGCGCTCCTGTAAACTTAGCAATTTTACCTAATCCACCAAATTTTAATCCTACTGTTACTGTAACCAACATTCATCCGGATGTTCCTGGTAATTGTGGACCTGAAAACGAAATATTTTTTGCAGGATATACTCCTGCTTCAGGTGAAAATGCTTATGGAGGTATGACAGTACCATTAACAGCATTTGCAAATGTTACTGCTGGAGACCTTTACCATATTAAATTGGTTATGGCTGATCAAGGTGATTCTTCATTGGATACTGCAATTTTCTTAGAAGGAGGAAGTTTCTCTTTAGGAAGTGTTGATTTAGGAGATGATGTATTCTTAGGAGATCCAGGAGCTTTATGTGAAGGAGATACTAAAGTTTTAAATGCAGGTGTATTACCTAATGGTACAGACATTATATGGTTTAAAGATGGTGTTGAAATACCAGGAGAAACTATGATTGATCCAGTAACTGGTGATACTGAACATATTTTAACGATAGATACCACTGGGGATTATTCAATGAATATTTATTTTGTAACTGCTCCTGATTGTGCAAGAGAAGCTACAGTTCATATAGAGTTTTACCCGAACCCATCCCCTAATTTAGGAGAGGACGTTGTAAAATGTGCTAATGAAGCGTTAACTTTATATGCTAATGTGGAGAACATAACAGATCCTAACATGGGGCCTTTATCTTATGTTTGGACATATAACGGTGTTGTAATTCCAGGTGCAACAAGTGATAGTTATACAATAGATGCTACTACTGTAATTGCTAATACTACTGGTTCAAGCGAAAGTATTCAGTTTGAAAACCCTGTAACTAACACCACTATTGCTGCAAACACAACCGTAAATACTAATACTACTAATAGTGAAGTAGTTTACACTTTAGGAACATTTGAAGTTACTGCAACAGATGATGTTACTTTGTGTAATGGAACTAGTACTGTAGAGGTAGATTTCTATGAAAATGCTAACTGTGTTACCATTCCTAGTGGAATATCTCCTAATGGTGATGGTGTAAACGACTGTTTGGTATTAGATAACTTAGCTCCAAACGGAGAAGTAGCAAGACTACAGGTGTTTAATAGATATGGTACTCGTGTTTACGATAAAGCTAATCATGAAAGAGAATGGTGTGGAACCAATCAAGATGGTGAGACTTTAGTAACAGGTACATATTATTATGTATTAGATTATTATAAAGGAACACCTTTTAAAGGTTGGGTTTACATTAATGTAGAAGACTAACATCGAATAAATTAAAACTTAACATTAGCTTTCCGTTTTTCGGGAAAAACTAAAAAAAAAATCAATGAAAAAAATAATTATAGCATTAGTTGTACTCCTTGGATATAGTAGTACAACTGTTGCCCAGCAAGATCCACAGTACACACAGTACATGTATAATCAGGCCGTAATTAATCCAGCATACGCAGGAT
>Ga0209291_1001296_pt1 | contig 22396 bp, 18 predicted proteins | sample GOMGulsemesocosm_FD_184633 | JGI IMG/M metagenome (GOLD analysis project Ga0209291, IMG submission 184633) | Methane-oxidizing microbial communities from mesocosms in the Gulf of Mexico - GOM9B Gulf of Mexico (SPAdes) (version 2) | ecosystem: Environmental > Aquatic > Marine > Cold seeps...
TATCAAGAAGAATGTGTAGCATCAGAACGAACAGCTTCAAGAGACTTAAAAGCTTTAACAGACTTAAAGGTATTAAAGAAAATAGGTGATAAAAAAGGAGCTAGATACGAATTGATTTAATTGCTGATATCTAAATTTGGCGGATATCTGGCTGATATATCCACTTTTTGGCGGATATCTGGCTGATAAAACCATATGAGATTTGGGTTAGAGTATTAGCTCATTAAAAAAGAATAAATGTATAAACCACTTAGGATAACTAGGTGGTTTTTTTTATCTTCGATGCTGATTAATTAAGTGTTAATCATACGTTCTTTTGAAATAAAATAGTGTTGAAATATCTATATAGGACGTTATCCTTTTTGGATTGTGCTACCCTGTCATAGAGTAGTGGGGTCAGACGGTTCTCTTACTGGATATGCTGGTGGTCTATGGCGTAAAAAATGGTTGTTAGAACACGAACAAGGGTGTGAACAACAGTCGTTGTTTTAAAATCAAATGAATATAGTATATGTTTAAGAATGTAATTATAATACTTGGGTTGTTCTTTTTTGTCACTAGTTGCAAAAAAGAAAACAAATTAACTGAAGTAAAAACTTATTATGATAATGGCAAAGTGAAATCTATCGGTTATGTGGATAAAGATAGTTTACTAACAAAAACATATAGGAAATATTATGAAAACGGGAATATTGAATTTGAGTCTCATTATATAAAAGGAGTTGAATCAGGTAAGTATACTACGTATTATAAGAATGGTAATGTAGAGTTAATAGCTGATTATGAAAACGGGGTTAGAAATGGAAAAGAGATTAGATATCATAAAAATGGAGTATTAGAGTTAGAAGTAACATATAATTTAGGTAAAGAAACAACGGTTATTGCATATGATGATAAATTAAATTTCAGTTATTATTTACGATTCAATCATTTAGGAGGGGTAGGTTATCGTTTAGATGTGGATTCATTAGGGAATATTACAGATGAAGCACCGCATAAATTTGTTTATGCGATAGCCAACACCAAAACAAAGGATAGTATAAAAACATTAAAATATAAAGACTCTTTAGAATTAGAAGTGGAAATAGCTAATCCGCCAAGTTGTAAAAAAACATTATACACTAGGTTAAATGGTGTTACAAAGGATAGTTTAGATGTATCTGGATTAGAACATAATTACTCGGTATTACCAACAGATTTAGGTAATAATAAATTAGAGTTGTTTATAGATTACTATTGTACAGATTATGAGCTAAAGTCAGATTATTTTACATTAGATTTTAATGTAGAAGAATAACTAAAAAATAAATTACAGAATTCAAAAAAGGTGTGCTACTACAGTACATCTTTTTTGCTTTAGCATCATTATCCTACTCGTAGGTATAAACGTGTGTTATAAGGGCTTATAATGGTTAGGTTTTTTTGAAAGTAGAAGGGTTCTGAGATTGTGTTTGTAATGTTAAAGCCTGATTATTATTCTTTTATGTGTATCTTTAATTTCCCAAACAAGCTATTACAAATGGAAGATTCAGTTACGAAAACCTAAAAAATAGTAGTATGCTTGAAAAAATTAAATCTGAAAATATTTTATTTTTAGACATTGAAACTGTTCCAGAATTCGCTAATTACAATGAGCTTGATGATAATGTTCAAGAGCTTTGGGGACAAAAAACGAAATACCAACGTAAGGAAGAATTCTCACCTGAGGAGTTTTACGATCGGGCGGGGATTTGGGCTGAGTTTGGAAAAATAGTCTGCATTTCTGTGGGGTATTTTGTAGCCAATAGTCCGGAAAGAAACTTTCGAATCACTTCTTTTTCGGGAGATGAACAGCAAGTTTTATTAGACTTTAAAGTGTTATTAGATAAGCATTTTTTTAAACCATATCATTTATTATGTGCTCATAATGGTAAAGAATTTGATTTTCCATTCATCGCTAGGCGTATGGTTATTCATCAAATAGAATTGCCTAAAGCACTAAATTTGTTTGGGAAAAAACCTTGGGAAATACCGCATTTAGATACATTGGAACTCTGGAAGTTCGGTGATTATAAACACTATACTTCATTAAAGCTGTTAACGAGTATTTTAGGAGTGCCATCACCTAAAGATGATATTGACGGTAGCCAAGTAGCTGATGTGTATTATAAGGACAAAGACTTGCCTAGGATTGTGAGTTATTGTGAAAAGGATACTATTGCGGTAGCTCAAGTATTTTTAAAATTTAAAAGAGAAGCTCTTTTGACCGATAATGAAATTATATATGTATAAAAAAACCGAAGCTAAAAGCTTCGGTTTTTTTATTAAATTGTAACTACTAATTAATTATTGATAATAATTCGTTTGGTCGTTTTCTTATTTCCTTGTTGTACTTCAATTAAATAGATGCCATTTGCAAGAGTATCAATAGTTAACTTTGTATTGAATATTCCAGAATTGGACTCTTCGTTGGTGTTCAAAACATTTCTCCCTTGAAGATCAAATAAATTCACAGAAACATCAGCGTTTGTGACGGTGTTAATTCTAATGTTAATGTATCTTTTAGAAGGGATAGGCCAAACTTCTAAGCTTCCTAATTCAAATTCACTTAATCCTAAAACTCCATTTATGGGCACTACTTGGTTAGGTAACCATCCGCTAACAGCATTTTGAATATCAACTTTAAACTGATCTATAAAAGCAACAACTTCAGTGTTTGTATAGGTGATTTTTGAAGTATTTACATCGTCTTGAGTAAATGTATCTCCTATTGTTAAAGCAACAGCATTTTTAAGTAAAGTCCCTTTAGTAGGTAATTCAGTTAAAGTGTATACTTGTTGCGCGGCAGTTTCAGCAGCTGTAGTAGCTTCAATATCACCTGTAATTGTTATGTAAGTAGAGTTTAAATCAGGATTCAGTCCGTTGTTGGTAAAATTTGGAGCATTTGCAAAGGTATTTAATTCACAAATTTCTATAGCCCATTCAGTAACTGTACCAGTATCTCCAGGGCCACCATCTGTAATTTCTAAAGTCCAAGTTCCATTAGATGTTTCTCCGTTAAAGTCTAATAATTGTCCTACCGGTTTATAAGTAGTCAACCCTCCACCCTCAGCAGTAGCGCAATTTATTACACTGGCAGCATCGTCATCGAAATTAATGTTAAAATCAGTTTGTGTTGAGCAAGTGTTTACATTTATTAAATCAACTCTAGTTCCTGTTGGAGATATTAGGGTTAATCCTACATCACCAATCCAAGTATGGTTGTAAGCAACTCTCACATTAATATCGCCTATGGTAACGGAGTTAGTTACGTTTAATGTAGAAGTTACTGTAGCTTGATCAACAATAAGTTGATTGGTTGTTTGAGTATCTGTATTACAATTTAAAGCTCCTACTTGAAAATTGAAAGGAGTTGCATTAGTTGCTGTTGTACAATTATTCTTACCTAGAACTCTCCAATAATAAACCTCTCCCTGAGTAAGTCCGTTTAAGGTGTATTCATTAGTTGTAATTGTAGCTGTATTTACAATAGTATTAAAATTAGCATCTGTAGCAACTTCTATTACATACTCTTCGGCATTAGCATGTATATCCCATTTTAAAACATTTGAAGTCCCTAGGCCAATACTACCATTGTTCGGGGTCAGTTGCGTGATGTTACTAGTAAAAGTATTATGATAGATAGTTAAGTAAATATTCCTAACTTCAGATTCAATACCATTATTGGCTATTATCTCTATGATATGATCTCCGGCTGGAGCAACACTTAAATTGCTAAAAGTTACATCAAAATTGGTGTTAAAGGTTAAATTGTTTTGAGAAAAATTAACTCCAACACCTGCTGGTACGTTATTAGTTGTTAATGCTGATGTACCAGTTAGTAACGAACCTTTATAGTCAAAATTAATAACGGCATCATTATTTGAACATATATTCAAATCTCCAGTTTTTTTAATTAGTGCAGTAGATGAATCTAACCCAGTTACAACTAATGAGAATTTTTGCTTGGTATTAATAAGGGTTCCTTTGTGGGTTACAGTAATTGTATATGTTCCAGAGGCACCAGAAACATCAACTCTTTCAAATGGATCAACAGTGTTATCGGTGCCAATAGCGTTTGTGTTTGAATTTACTCCTGTAAGTTTCCAAGGGTGATTTGTTGTGCCACCTTGCGTAACTCTAATGTCTAAATCATTTACTAAAGCAGCTGTGGCTTCATTAGCTGTTCCGGTTATGTTTGTATACCCTCCAGTAACAGGATCTGTCCATGAAATTGATGCTAACAAAGGACTTGTGCCATCAGACTCTACTGTAAAAGTAAAAGAGTCACCTTGTGATAAAGTTTCTTCAGAGATCCATGAATTTAACCCATTTCCTGTAATAGTTTCAGCAGCTACTTTTGTATTCATTAATCCCCAGCCAGTATTTGCGTCTGGACCAGCAGTTTCAGTGTCGTCAGCTGTATGTAAGGCCAAACCTTTTAACGTGGCTGCTCTCATAAAGGAGCTATTTAAATTATTATAGTGTTGTTGCAATAATAACAATGAGCCACAAACATTAGGTGAAGCCATAGATGTTCCTGAAATTGCATTATATGCAGAGTCGTTGGTGTCATAAGCAGAAAGTAAACTAGTACCATTACCCATTATATCTGGTTTAATACGTAAATCATCTGTAGGGCCTTCCGAACTACCTGTGTTTCTACTGACACTTGTTAGTACTCCATTAGCGCCAATATTAGCGTCTTGTCCGTTAGCAACAACCATATTGTTTTTAGCTGTTTTATTACCAGACAATTTATCATATGATGAATTCCCTTCTAAAGGAGTAGTGTTTTCAGAATTTTGATTACCATCATTACCTGCTGCAGCTACCATTAAATAATAAGGTGCATTAAACATAAGATTATCCCAAGCCTGTGATTGAGTGCTATATGCGCCAAAAGCCCAATCTGGTACTGCAGAAATGGTAGAGCCATATGAATGATTTGATAATAACATACCATTAGCCGCTTCTGCTGTTGCTTCACTCAAGTCATTATTCCAATCGTGAGTTAGCGCACTTGCCTGAGGAGCCATTCCTTTGGAGTTTCTACCACCGACATTTCCTAATCCCAATCCTACAATAGTACCAGTAACATGTTGTGCGTGAAAACTGTTAGAGTTACCCACAGTTACACCGTCATTAATTGTTACTCTACCTGAAAAATCTTCATGACTTATTCTAGTTGCTCCTCCATCCCAAACATGAGCAGTCATTCCTTGGCCTTCTACATTTAATCCTAAGCCTCCTCCAGTATGCATGAAATTTGCTCTTGTTGATATTGCAGCATCTTCATTGTAAGTCGAATAATAAACTGGAGTACCATCTATTCTTAAGCGTTGCAATTCATCAAAGGAACCATCCTTGTTATATTTAACTATTGGCCATCCTTTTGTTTTTGCAATTTTTATAGCATTTGCTTTTTCTATTGCCTCATTTAAACTAAATTGTTCTTTTAATTGATTTAGTTTGTTTAAATCATATGATTTAATAATTTCCTTTTTTTGTTGTTCATTTTGAGAATAACCTAATGTTATACATAATAGTAAGCATAAGGTAAAATTTTTCTTTAAAATGTAATATTTTTTCATACGTTCGAGTTTTGGGTTTAATTTGGGATTGGCTAATGTAATAAAAAAAAAATAAACCTAAATTATTTGATATTCAAGTAGTTAGTAAATTATGGCTTATAGTCGATTAAAAACGGAAAACATACATGCTTTAGTATATGACAGAAAATATGTTAACTATAAAAAACTTATCTATTTCTTTTGCAGGCCATCAGGATGAAAATCAAGTATTGTTTGATGTTTCTTATCAGTTAAAGAAGAATGAAATTTTAGGAATTGTTGGAGAGTCTGGTTCAGGGAAATCAGTTTCATCATTAGCAATTTTAGGTTTGTTGCCTGAAAAACAAACGAAATATAATTCTGGGGAAATCAATTATTTAGGAGAAGATTTATTAGAATATAATAATGCTGATTTTCAAGAGCTTCGTGGGAATAAAATAGCAATGATTTTTCAAGAGCCCATGACGTCTTTAAATCCATCACTTACTTGTGGGAAACAAGTAGCTGAGGTCTTAGAGCGCCATTTAAATTTGCGAGCTTCAGACGCGAAACAAGAAGTATTAGTGTTGTTCGAAAAAGTAAAACTTCCAGATCCTGATACGATATTTAATAAATATCCGCATCAAATTTCTGGGGGTCAAAAACAACGGGTTATGATTGCTATGGCAATTGCATGTAAACCGGATATTTTAATTGCTGATGAACCTACTACTGCATTAGATGTTACTGTACAAAGAGAAATCATTTTGTTGCTTAAATCAATTCAGGAGGAAACAGGAATGAGTATTATTTTTATTTCTCACGATTTAGCATTGGTTTCAGAAATTAGTGACACTGTAGTGGTAATGTATAAAGGTAAAATTGTTGAAAATGGTAGTGTATCCGAGGTGTTTAATAATCCAAAACATGATTATACTAAAGCCTTAATCAATTCTAGGCCATCGGTTAATGAGCGGTTAAAAGTATTACCTACTATTCAAGATTATTTAAATAATTCGATATCAAATGCTGTTATTTCATCTTGTGATAGAGAAAGGAATCATGAAATTATTTATAGTGCTGCTCCCTTATTAAAAGTAGCCAATGTTGATAAAGAATATGTCACAAAAGGACTTCTGTTTACTAAAGACAGCAGTTTTAAGGCGGTAAATAATGTTAGTTTTAACCTATACGAGGGGGAAACTTTAGGTTTGGTAGGGGAATCAGGTTGTGGAAAATCTACTTTAGGAAATGCTATTTTACAATTGGATAAGGCAACTGCAGGAGAGATTTTTTACAAAGGGGAGGATATTACAAAAATATCTAAATCAGAACTGAGGAATTTAAGAAAGGAAATTCAGCTTATATTTCAAGACCCTTATTCGTCATTAAATCCGCGTATTCCTGTGGGTAAAGCAATAATGGAACCTATGCAAGTGCATAAATTGTATAAGAATTCATCCGAACGTAAAGAAAAAACTATAGAGTTACTTAAACGGGTAGGTTTATCTGAGGAACACTTTTACCGTTATCCACATGAGTTTTCTGGTGGTCAACGCCAGCGAATAGGAATCGCGCGTACAATTGCTGTTAATCCGAAATTGATTATTTGTGATGAGTCTGTATCTGCACTAGATATTTCCGTCCAGGCACAAGTATTGAATTTGTTAAATGAACTGAAAGAGAAATTCGGATTCAGTTATATTTTTATTTCACATGATTTGGCAGTTGTAAAATATATGAGCGATCAGTTAGTGGTCATGAATAAAGGTGAAATTGAAGAAATCGGTGAAGCGGATTCTATTTATAAAAGCCCGATATCAGAATATACAAGGTCTCTTATAGAAGCAATCCCTAAGGGGATGTAAACTTTATCCTTAATCCCTCTCCCCTTGGGAGAGGAGGATATATATATTCAATAATGAGTAAATACCTAATGAGATTAAAGACCAATAAAGCTGTGTTTTAACAGCGTATCGGTCTTTATTCTTTTGTCAATGATATGTTTAGCTTAATATCATTTCAGGAATGTCACCCTCAATAATTAAGGTTCCTTCAGTGGCTTTTTGAATAGCCTCAACAGAAATTCCTGGAGCTCTTTCTAATAATTTAAACCCTTTGTCTGTTACTTCTAATACAGCAAGGTTGGTAACAATTTTTTTAACACAACCAACACCTGTTAATGGTAATGAACAGTTTTTTAATAGTTTAGACTCACCGCGTTTATTGGTGTGCATCATGGCAACAATAATATTTTCGGCAGAAGCCACTAAATCCATTGCACCTCCCATACCTTTAACCATTTTCCCTGGGATTTTCCAATTAGCAATATCTCCGTTTTCAGAAACTTCCATAGCGCCTAATATGGTAAGGTCGACATGTTGTCCGCGTATCATGGCAAAACTTGTTGCAGAGTCAAAAAAACTAGCGCCATTCATTGTGGTAATGGTTTGTTTTCCAGCGTTAATAATGTCGGCATCTTCTTCTCCTTCAAAAGGGAAGGGGCCCATTCCTAAAACACCATTTTCACTTTGAAACTCTACTTCAATTCCAGTTGGAATATAGTTTGCGACTAATGTTGGAATACCAATTCCAAGGTTTACAAAATAACCGTCTTTTAATTCTTTAGCAATACGTTTTGCGATTCCTGTTTTATCTAGCATCTTATAATGTATCAATTAGTTAATTAAACAATGTATCAATTTTTATTTCTTTTATTTTTGATACTAGTGCTTAAAATTTTATATATAATTAAACCAAGTTGATTTATTTTTTCTTTCAGAATCAAATTTGTGGGATAATTATCAGATTTTTCACATAGAGTTAACCAGTATTTAGTTTCCTCTAATTCTTTTGCCGCTACCTTAACTTTATGAATAAAATCAGCTTTACTTTCTGCATTTTGTGCTTCATGAACATTAGCTCCAATACTAGTTCCTGATTTTAGTAATTGTTTTGCAATAACGTATTTTTTATTCTTCTCTAATGCTTCACAATATTTAATAATTAACAATGCTACTTCAATTGATTTTTCTACAACTAAATTTTTCATTGTTAAATTGGTTAATTATTATATTAAAATTATTCGCGAGAGCGTACTGTTCGTTGCTCAATTCTTTTCTCGTAGGCTGTTCCTTGAAAAATTCGTTGCACGAATATTCCTGGTACATGAACTTGATTAGGGTCTAATTCTCCTGCAGGAACTAATTCTTCAACTTCTGCAATTGTTATTTTTGCAGCACCACACATACATGGGTTAAAATTACGTGCTGTACCTTTAAAAATTAAGTTTCCAGCAGAATCTCCTTTCCATGCTTTTACGATGGCAAAATCAGCTTTAAAAGCCTCTTCTAAGACATACATTTTTCCGTTGAATTCTCTAGTTTCTTTTCCCTCGGCTACTTCAGTTCCGTAACCGGCTGGCGTGTAAAATGCAGGGAAACCTGCTTGTGCAGCTCTACATTTTTCTGCTAAAGTTCCTTGGGGAGTTAATTCAACATCTAATTCTCCTGAAAGCATTTGACGTTCAAACTCGTCGTTTTCCCCTACGTAAGAAGAAATCATTTTTTTTATTTGTTTTCCTTGTAGTAGTAGGCCTAATCCGAAATCATCAACCCCTGCATTGTTTGAGATGCAAGTGATTCCTTTTACGTCTTTTTTGACCAATTCAGAAATACTATTTTCTGGTATTCCACAAAGTCCAAAACCTCCTAACATTAACGTCATTCCGTCTTTTATTCCTGTTAGGGCTTCTTCTACATTTTGTACAGTTTTTTTAATCATGTTATTGTGTTCTATTTAGAGGCCAAAATCTGGCTCTTCATTTGTATCTTCCTCGTTTTGCTTTGTGCTTTTTGTGCAATCTACTTCTATACTAAGGTTTTCAGGTTCCTTAAATGGTTCTTGTGAGATATTTAAGTCTTTTTCAGCGTAACAACTTTTCATGTATTGTCCCCATATAGGTAATGCCATGGTTGCTCCTTGTCCGTAACTTATAGAGTTAAAGTGTACTGCTCTGTCCTGAGCGCCAACCCAAACTCCTGTTACTAAATTAGGAACCATTCCCATAAACCAACCGTCAGAATTGTTTTGGGTAGTACCTGTTTTACCAGCAATGTCATTTTTGAATTCATAAGGATGGCCCGTAACAAGCTCTTTTTTAAATTCTATTTTATAACCTTTATTTGATCTTAATCGGGCTCCAGATCCAAAACGCGTTACACCTTCCATTAACTTGACCGTAACATAAGCAGATTCCTCACTCAATACATCTTTTGTTTCAGGGGTATTATGATATAGTACAGTACCGTTTTTATCTTCAATCCTTGAAATAATAGTTGGTTTTACATATTGCCCCATGTTTGCCAGGGTACCATATGAATTAACCATTTCATATAAGCTTAAATCTGGAGTTCCTAAACAAATAGAAGGAGCCTCAATAATATCACTTTTAACCCCTAAATTGCGAGCCATTTGTATTACATTTTTTGGTCCTACCTGATCCATTAATTTCATGGAAATGGTATTTACAGAATTTGCAAGTGCTTTTTTTAAGGTGATATTACCGGAATATTTACCACCAGAGTTTTTTGGACACCAATCTTCTAACAAGCCATATCTTCCTGCTGAGATGCATCCGAAAGCATCTTCCATAGTGTAACATGGAGAATATTTTAGCTGATCTATTGCAGTAGCGTATACGAATGGCTTAAAGGTAGAACCTACTTGTCGCTTCCCTTGTTTGGCGTGGTCATATTTGAAGTATTTGTGATTGATACCCCCAACCCACGCTTTTACATGACCTGTTTGCGGTTCCATAGATAATAAGCCGGCATGTAAAAACTTTTTATAATATAGCATGGAATCTCTTGGGGTCATCACGGTATCTATTTCACCTTTCCAGGAGAATATTTTCATTTTCTTTTTCACATCAAAAGAAGCGAAGGCCTCCTTTTTAGATTTCTTCATTTCTTTGGTGTACACTCGGTAGCGTTCAGACCATTTCATGGACTGATTCAGTAATTTGTCTACTTGTTTTTTATTTAGACCTCTAAATGGGGCGGTTTTGTTTTTCTTGTTTTGTTTATCAAGTTCTCCTTGTAAGTTTTTCATGTGTTTTTTCATGGCATCTTCCGCAAATGCTTGCATACGAGAATCAATAGTTACATATATTTTTAAACCATCATTGTATAGGCTGTATTTTTCACCCTTTTCATTTTTTGGATTTTCCTTTATCCATTTTTTCATTTCCTTTTTAAGGTGCTCTCTAAAATAAGTTGCTAAACCAGAATTATGGTGCTCCGGTTTGAAGTTTAGTTTTAGAGGTAACTTTTGTAAAGAGTCTTTTTTTGGCTCTGTAATCAATCCGTTTCTGTGCATTTGTTTGTAGACAACATTTCTACGATTACGGACTCCAACAGGATTTGTTATGGGGTTATATAAAGAAGAGTTTTTAAACATACCTACCAACATAGCGGCCTCTTCTTGATTGATGTCTTTTGGTTCTTTTCCAAAATATATTCTGGTTGCAGATCGAATACCATCAGCATAGTTTCCAAAATCATAAATATTATAATACATGGCTATTATTTCCTGCTTAGTATATTGACGCTCTAGGCGGGTAGCAATAACATATTCTTTAAATTTTTGCGTCATTCTATGAGCTAAATTGCCTCTTCCTTCTTTTTGATGAAATAGCAATTTGGATAATTGTTGTGTAATAGTACTACCTCCACCACGACGTCCCATTTGAAGGATAGCAGTAATAGTTCTTCTTATATCAATACCTGAATGCTCATAGAAGCGTTCATCTTCTGTAGCAACAAGATTATCAACTAAATGTTTTGATAAATCTTCGTAAGTAACTGGGGTTCTGTTATCATTAAAATAAAATTTACCTAATGTTTTGTTATCGGCACTAATAATTTCTGAGGCTAAATCTGTTTTAGGGTTTTCTAAAAATGTATGATCAGGCATTTCGCCAAAAACCTCCATAGAGGCTAGAATAAATGGTAAGGCAATACATAGGATACCCGTAAAAAATAGTAGCCAAAACCATTTGATGAATTTTCCGAAACCAGCACTTTTTTTCACTGCTTTTTTTTGCACTTTTTTAGCCATTCTATAATGCTTTTTTCTTGTTTGTATTTTTTTCTATTCTAAAGCCTATGTCAGTAATTCCTTTTAATTCAGCAACACCTCTAGTGTCTCCATTTTTTCTAATGGCATGTTCAATACTAAGGGTGTAATTACCATTTTCTGTAAACTGAAATTGCTCTTTAAACCACAATTTATTTTCTTTTATATCAGAAAAACCTGTTCCCAGCCATTCTCCCCTAGGAGTAGTCATTTCATATTCTAAAGTGTCAATAGTTTTATTCCCTTCAGGAGAGTTTAAACCTACAATCAGAAATAAATTACTGAACTCATATTCGTTATTGTTGCGAATATTTAAAAATAAATTATAACTATCAATAGTGTCTGGTGCTTTAAACGAAAATGGTATGACATCTCCTTTTTTCCATGTTTTGGAAATGGTTTTATATTCGTCATGCACATGTTTTGAATCACATGCAACAAGCGTTATTATTGCTAAAAAAAGGACTAAGGAGTTACGCATCTTTTTGAGGTGAATTGTCTTTCTTTGGGTTGTTTTTAGTTCTGTTTTGAGGTCTAGGCCTCGGTTTATGTTGTGGCTTTTTTGCAGGGTCTCCTCCTTGATTCTTTGGTTTATTTGTTGGTTTCTTGGCTCTATTTTGCTGCCCTGCAGTTTTGTTAGGATTTTCCTTGTCGTCTCTTCTCTTTTGAGGAGTACGTCTGTTTTGTGGTTTGTTAGGGGGTGTTTTATCGTCGTTTTTCTTTTGTGGGTGACGTTTGTTTGGTGGTTTATTAGGGTTTTCTTTTCTTTTGTTTTGGTTGTCCTTGGTTCTTGGGTTAGGAGTGTTTTGAGGCTTCCCTTTTTGCTGTGGTTTACGCCCTTTTTTGTGTTTTGGTTTGTCAAAACGAGTTAAACTATCTTGTCCAACAACATTTTCAAATTCAACCGCTACTTCTTCTTCTAGTTCAGAGGCATAGTCTTCCAAGTTAGGAACAATATTTCCTTTTTTATTTTCAGCAATGATTTCATTGGCATCTTTGGTTGTTATTTTAAACCAATTCATCCATTCGCCTTCGTAGGCATACCAAACCATTCCTTTAAAAATGTCCGTTTTTTGAGAAACAGCATTTCCTTTTTTGGTTTTTAATTTAACGTTTTTATCTGGAAAATGTTTTAATGCATCTAAGTAAGAATCTAATTCATAGTTCAAACAACATTTTAACTTTCCACACTGTCCTGCTAGTTTTTGTGGGTTTAATGACAGTTGTTGGTAGCGTGCAGCAGAAGTGCTGACTGATCTGAAGTCAGTTAACCATGTAGAACAGCAAAGTTCTCTTCCGCATGATCCAATTCCTCCAAGTCTCGCAGCTTCTTGTCGGAATCCGATTTGACGCATTTCTATTCGAATGCTAAATTCCTTAGCGAATTCTTTAATTAATTGTCTGAAATCAACTCGTTCTTCAGCAGTGTAATAAAATGTAGCTTTTGATCCATCTCCTTGAAATTCAATATCGGAGATCTTCATTTTTAATTTCAATTCAATTGCTAATTGCCTTGCTCGAACCTTCATTGGTTCTTCTTTTTCACGAGAACTAGTCCAAATGTCAATGTCTTTTTGGTTAGCTTTTCGATATATTTTTTTGACATCTTCACTGTCAATTTTCACTTTTTTCTTTTTCATTTGCACTTTAACAAGTTCTCCTGTTAAAGTTACCATTCCAACATCATGTCCTGGTGAAGCTTCAGTAGCAACAACATCTCCAATTGATAAAGTTAAGTTCTCAGTGTTTTTATAGTAAAGTTTTCTTCCGTTTTTGTAACGAACTTCAACACAGTTGAAAGGTTCTTGTCCGCTAGGTAAGTTCATGTTTGACAACCAGTCGAAAACAGTAAGTTTGTTGCAACTGTCAGAAGCACATGTTCCATTGCTTTTGCAACCCTTTGGTTTTCCGTCTGTTCCGGTACCGCAATTATTACAAGCCATAATATATATAGAGCCTCTAGAGGCGTAAATTCGTTAAAAAAAATAGTAGCGGTAAATATACATTTTTTATTCTGAAGGCTTGTGAGTATGCTGTTAAAATACAAAAAGCTCCTGTTTTTAAACAGAAGCTTTTTGTGGGCTAATTCGTTACTAAATTTCTAATCTAATGATAATTTTTCGACGTGTTTTCTCGAAAATCATTTGTATTAAAAAGTAACGAATATTAACCACCGTCTAATTTACAATTACAAACTATAGAAGATGTAATTGTAAAGCCGTTTGTTTTAGTATTTATTTGTAAACGTAAAAATCTCATTTAAATGTTATAATATGTTTGTTGCTTTATTAATAGATGGCTAAGCTTTAAAAAGGTTGCTTTAAAAGTTCAAGTTTTTCAAAAAAGGAAGTGTTAATAAGTTGAAAGTGCTTATGATTGTATGCTGTAAAAAGAAACAGTACTTTAGCAAAAAGTTAACGTAAAACGGGATTTATGAGTTCAGAAAAAGAAGCAAAATTAAAAGCATTAAAGCTTACTTTAGATAAGTTAGACAAGGCATACGGTAAGGGGGCTGTAATGAAAATGGGAGATAAGCCGGTAGAAGAAATAGATGCTATTTCTACAGGTTCTTTAGGTTTGGATTTAGCTTTAGGGGTAGGTGGTTTGCCAAGAGGTAGGGTGATTGAAATTTATGGTCCTGAATCTTCTGGTAAAACGACATTAACCTTGCATGCGATTGCGGAAGCTCAGAAAAAAGGTGGTATTGCGGCTTTTATTGATGCAGAACATGCTTTTGATCGTTTTTACGCTGAGAAATTAGGGATTGATGTTGATAATTTAATTATTTCTCAACCTGATTATGGAGAGCAAGGATTAGAAATTACAGAAAATTTAATTCGTTCTGGTGCAATTGATATTATTGTAATTGATTCGGTAGCAGCATTAACACCAAAAAGTGAGATTGAAGGTGAAATGGGAGATTCTAAAATGGGATTACATGCTCGTTTAATGTCTCAGGCACTAAGAAAACTTACTGGTGCTATAAATAAAACAAATTGTACCGTAATTTTTATTAACCAATTAAGAGAGAAAATTGGGGTAATGTTTGGAAACCCTGAAACCACAACAGGAGGTAACGCATTGAAGTTTTATGCTTCGGTTCGTTTGGATATTAGAAGGTCTACTCAAATTAAAAATAGCGATAGTGCTGTAATAGGAAATAAGACAAGAGTTAAAGTTGTAAAAAACAAAGTGGCGCCACCTTTTCAAATGGCTGAGTTTGATATTATGTATGGGGAAGGAATTTCTAAAGTAGGTGAAATTGTTGATCTTGGAGTAGAGTTTGGTATAGTTAAAAAGAGTGGTTCATGGTTTAGTTATGGTGATACAAAACTTGGACAAGGTAGAGATGCTGTAAAAAACTTACTTAAAGATAATCCTGAATTAATGGAGGAGTTAGAAAGTAAAATTGTTACTGCAATAGCTGAGAAAGAATAATAAAATTTACTTCTTATATACTAAAAAAACATGGTTACGCCAGGTTTTTTTTAGTTTTATACGCAACCTTTTGTAATTTTATGCGTCTATGGAATAGGGGTTAATAAAAAAATATGTTAAATAAAAATATGAAAAGATACCTTTTAGTACTGCTGACAACATTATTTATGTTCAGCTGTAATTTGGATGATGGAGCAATTGAAACAAGGTATGTGGTATTGCCAATAGAGAGTATTCAGTTGCCTAGTGAGTTTGTGTTAAATGAGGAATATGATATCGATTTTACCTTTATACGTCCTTCTGATTGTCATGTATATCAAAATATTTATTTTATAGCAGAAAATGAAACGCGTACCCTAGCGGTGAAGAATATTGTTTATATAAATCCGAGTTGTATGGATATAACAGAGGATAATGTCGTGTCAGAGTCATTTAAATTTAAAGCACTGTACAATCAAACATATGTTTTTAGGGTGTGGATGGGAGTTGATGATTTAGGAGAGGAAATATATGACGTGATTGAAGTGCCTGTTGTTAATTGATTTTCTCGGGGAAAGTCACTGAGGTATGAATGAGCTCTATTGCTTTTTTTACGGAGCAAGCGTTGGATTATAAAGCCTACTGGTGGGGGTAAACCTGTTTTTAATACAATGAGTCTAGAATTGCTCATCATAAAATGTAAAAAGAATAACAGAAAAGCACAAGGGGAATTGTATAGCTTATATGCAAGTACGCTATTTACTTTGTGTTTAAAGTATTCTAAAAACTATGCGGAGTCGGAAGATAATTTGCAAGATTCTTTTTTGACTATATTTAGCAAAATAAAACAGTACAAAGGTAATGGTTCTTTTGAAGGCTGGATGAAACGTATAGTTATTAATACAGCCTTACAGCGTTATCGAAAGGCAAGTGTTTTAGATGTGATTAAAGATGATGTTTTAGAAGAAGAGGTAGTAGAAGTTGAGGTAGATCAGGTTCCCTTAGAATTTTTGTTGGCGATTATTCAGCAGTTGCCCGATAAATATCGTTTGGTGTTTAATTTATATGTGCTTGATGGTTTTTCGCATAAAGAAATAGCAGGGATGTTGAATGTTTCAGTGGGAACTTCTAAATCTAATCTATCAAGAGCAAGAGGTATCTTGAAGGAAAAAATTGAAGAAAATGAGTTTAGAAACAAAAAAACCCCTTGAGAATGGGCAGTAAAAAAAATATAGATCGATTGTTTCAGGAGCAGTTCGAAAATTTTGAAGTAAGTCCAGATGAAGCAATATGGGAAAACATTGAGTCTAGATTAGAGGAGGACAGGAAGCGTAGGGGGAAATTTCCTCTTTGGATGAAGCTTGGTGGTATTGCTGCTTCGTTAGTGTTACTAGTCGCCGTAAGTGTTGCTCTTTTTGTTACGGATGATATTAGAGATGAAGTTGTTGATGTTTCGGAAGATGAAAAATCAGTGATTAAAAATGTTTCGAATGCAAAGGAAAACGCTTCTGAAATTATAGGTAATAACGTAACTGACACTCCTGTGTTGTATTCAAAGAACAGTGACTTACAAAACCAGCTGTTTGAGGAGGAATCTAATTCATTTAAAAATAAAGAATTAGAAAATCCATTTACTGTGGGGTCTAATGAGATTAATTCAGATAATATAAATGTAGTTAACAATACGCATTTTCCTGTGGTGTATTTAAAGAACAGTGACTTGCAAAACCAGTCGTTAGAGGAGAAATCAAATTCATTTATAAATAAAGAGTTAGAAAATCCATTTGCCGTTGGGTCTAATGCGAGTAATTCTGATAATATAAAGGTGGTTAATAATACGCATTTGAATAGAGGTGCCCATGTAAAAGGTTCGGGTTTTGTTTCTGATGATAAAGCTAAAGTAGGAGTAAACGAGGTGTCTTTTAATAAGGATTTAAATTTGTCAAGGAATGCTTCCGTAATTCAAAATGAAACATTATTAAAATCAGAAAACAAGCTTCCGAGGTTGAACAATAGTGATGAAGAAGCGGTAAAAAATATTGGGCGAATAGCTAATAATAATGAAGCTGGTTTTGAGAATGATCAATTGAGTTCGTTAAATACAGCTGATAAAGTATTTGGTAAAAAGGTTAAAGACGGAGTTCTTGGAGAAAATGATAAACAAGATGGTTTGGCGAATAGTGGTATGAATAACACGATTGTTTCTGCTGATAAAAATAATGAAAATACTAGTTATGTTACTGGAAAAATATCAGGAGAAGATACTGTTGAAAATGATGCTAGTAATATTGATCCAAAAAACATGATTACTTCTGTTGAATCTGAGCTTGTTAATGAGGAGGGGAATGAGGAAGAAGATTTATGCGAGGAAGAAGATTCTGTTAAAAAAACAATTGAAGAAGCGATTGTGAAGCAGAAAGTAGAAGAAGGTAAAAACGAGAAAAATCCGGAGGAGGATATTGCGTTTAATAATTGGAGAATAGCTCCTAATATTGCGGCAGTGTATTACAATACGTTAAGTGGAGGGTCTCCTATAGATAGTGAGTTAGCGGCAAATAAGAAAAAAGGGCAATTGACGATGAGTTATGGATTGGGTGTTGGTTATGTGGTAAACAATCGAATAACAATCCGTACGGGGCTTAATAAAGTCGAGTTAGGGTATGATACTCAAGATGTGGCTATTAATTCGTCTCCTGAAACTTCGGGAGGTCCAAGAATAAAGAATATTAATTTAGCTCCTGGAGCTGCGTCGTTAAATATTGCGAGTTCTGATAGTTTTTTAATTGCACAAATTCCATCGTCATTTTCATCGCTTTTTAATTCAAGTTTAAATCAGCGACTAGGGTATTTAGAGGTTCCTTTGGAGCTGAGTTACAAGGTGTCTGATAAAAAAATAAAGCTTGATGTAATTGCTGGTATTAGTACTTTTTTCTTAAATAAAAATGAAATTTACTCGGAAACAAACGGAAAATCAATATTTATTGGTGAAGCGAATAATTTAAATAAAATGAGTTACAGTACCAATATAGGTTTAGGTTTAAATTACAAAATAGCGAAAGCATTCAATTTTAATTTTGAGCCAATGTTTAAATATCAACTAAATGCCTTTAGTAATGATTCGGGTGATTTTAAGCCTTATATACTTGGGGTGTATTCAGGATTTAGTTATAAGTTTTAAGTTAGTTAATTTTAGTGTGAATGTGTCCTGCTAAACGAAAAAGAGCTCTTAGTTATAAGAGCTCTTTTGGTTTTTTGTGTGCTTAAAGTGGTTCTTGGTATTGTTTTAGTTCGTTGTATATTAAATCCTTAGTTTTGTTTTTTAGGGTGTTTCTCGATGATAAGTCTAAGCCTTCAGTAGGAAAAGGTTTATGTATAGTGACCCTCATTTTTCCTGGGCTACCGCCAGCTAAAAAATCATAAGGAAATCTTTTTAAGTTGTCGGCAAAAGTCATTGGAACAATTGGTATTTGGTGTTCAATGGCAAGGCGAAAGGCACCATTTTTAAATTCACATACTAGGTCACAATCGTCAAAAACACCACCTTCAGGGAAGATGCATATGCTTAATCCTGAATTCAATCTTTTTTGAGCCCGATTAAAGACTTCTTTTTTGCTTTTTGTACTGCTTCTATCAACAAGGATACAGGTTCTTTTGTAGAAAAATCCAAATAACGGGATTTTTGCAAGCTCCTTTTTTCCAACAAACACAAACGGATTTTTTTCTACCGCAAGCATCAACATAATATCTGTCATTGAGCTATGGTTGGCAACAAACATGTAACTTTTTCCGAAAGCGATTTCTTGTTCTTTTTTGAGTTTGACACGAAACCCCATACCAAACAGGATGATTTTTGCCCAAATTCTTGCTAGTTTGAAGAAATACGGATATAGTTTATCGCTCGCTGAAGTGATAAGGAGTCCTGGGAATAGTATTAGTATTGGTAATGCCATTAAAAGGTAAAACCATATTCGGTATACTATTCGTCCGATGTAAATGAATATTTTCAAATAAAATGCTTTAAGTTTCAAAAATAACTTTTTTATGACTGTTGCTTTCAATAAATTTACCTAAATATTTTTGAAGAGCATTATGGCTAGAGTTTTAACAGGAGTACAAAGTACTGGTACACCACATTTGGGTAATTTATTAGGGGCAATAATCCCGGCTATTAAAATGGCAAATGATCCCGTTAATGAATCGTATTTGTTTATTGCGGATATGCATTCATTAACGCAAATTAAAAATGCAAAAGAGTTGAAAGAAAACACTTATTCAACTGCTGCTGTTTGGTTAGCATTTGGACTAGATGTTAATAAGACTATATTTTACAGACAAAGTGATGTTCCTCAGGTAACTGAACTTTCGTGGTATTTGAATTGTTTTTTTCCGTTTAAACGATTGGAACTTGCTCATTCATTCAAGGATAAAGCTGATAGATTAGATGATGTAAATGGAGGTTTGTTTACGTACCCTATGCTTATGGCTGCAGATATTTTGCTATATGATGCTGAGCTAGTTCCTGTAGGGAAAGATCAAATGCAACATTTGGAAATGACTAGAGATGTCGCGTCGCGTTTCCATGCGCAATTAGGTGAAACTTTTGTGTTGCCACAGGCTAAAGTTCAAGACGATACGATGTATGTTCCTGGAACTGATGGCGTAAAAATGAGCAAGAGTAAAGGGAATATTATTAATCTATTTCTTCCGGATAAGCAATTACGTAAGCAAGTAATGAAAATTGCTACGGATAGTACGCCATTGGAAGAGCCAAAAAACCCAGATACTTGTAATTTATTTGCTTTGTATAAGTTAGTTGCTAGTGAGGGGCAAATAGCAGAAATGCGAGAAAATTACGAAAGAGGAGGTTTTGGTTATGGTCATGCTAAGCAAGCGTTTTTTGAAGTTTTAATTGAAAAATTTGCAGAGCAGCGAGCTTTGTATAATTATTATATGAATAATCTACCCGAGATTGATGCTGCTTTGGAAATTGGAGCTAATAAAGCCTCAAGTACAGCTGATGTTGTATTGAAGCGTGTTAGAGAAAAATTAGGGTTTTTGTAAAACGAATTAGAAGAGTCACAAATATAAGTTGTGTTTGTGACTTTTTTCTTAAAGAGTTTTTTACTCTCTTTCTATTTTATGTTGCAAGGCAAAGAAGGCACGTTTGGAGGCTTTTTCTTCAGCTTTTTTCTTGGAAGTAGCTCTTCCTTTTGCTATTACTTTATCGTCAATACGAAGTTTTACAGCAAAGTGTTTGATGTTGTCGTTTCCGGTATCATCATAGACGAGGTATTTAAAAACTTTCTTTTCTTTTTGACACCATTCAATAAGTAGGCTCTTGTAGCTTATTACTTTTCCTTCAAGTCTTTCAATATCTACATAAGGTACAATAACACTATCATAAATAAATTTTTCACAACCAGAATATCCTTTGTCTAAGAAAATTGCTCCAACAAGTGCTTCAAATACATTTCCGTGAATATTATCGCCAAAATTGACTTTGCTCATTTTGCTATTAAGTAATTCTAGTAAGCCTAGGTCTTTACCTAATTCATTTAAATGTTCTCTACTTACGATTTTTGAGCGCATTTTGGTTAAGTATCCTTCGTTTCCATGAGGAACTTTATTAAATAGGTACTCTGCAATGATAGAACTTAGCATAGCATCGCCTAAGAATTCTAGTCTTTCATAGCTAATAATATTTCCTTTTTCATCTTTTTTATTAGAAGAGCGATGGGTGAAAGCTTCTTCAAAATGAGAAATATTTGATGGTTTAAAGCTAATGATCTTGCTAATTTTAACAAAAAAATTCCCGCCTTCATTAGAAGTTCGGGAATTGAATATTTTACGAATGATTCTTTTCATTCAATTGTTTTAATCTAGTTTTTTAAATAATACACAGGCGTTATGTCCTCCAAAACCAAATGTATTGCTCATCACTACTTTTAGTTCTCTTTTTTGAGCTTTGTTAAGTGTCAAGTTCAGCTTAGAATCAATGTTTTCATCATGAGTTTCATGATTAATTGTAGGAGGCACAATACTGTGTTTCATTGCAAGTATTGAAGCGATGGCTTCAATAGCGCCTGCAGCACCAAGTAAGTGTCCCGTCATAGATTTAGTTGAATTGATATTTAATGTGTAAGCATGCTCTCCAAAAACACTTTTAATAGCTTTTGATTCTGCAATATCACCTAAAGGAGTAGATGTACCGTGCATATTAATAGCATCAACATCAGTTATAGAAAGTCCTGCATCTTCAATACAGTTTTTCATAACATTTTTTGCTCCAAGTCCTTCAGGATGTGGGGCTGTCATGTGATGTGCGTCGGCAGATAAACCACCTCCAGCAAGTTCGGCGTAAATAGTTGCTCCTCTTGCAATTGCATGTTCGTATTCTTCAAGTATTAAAGCTCCTGCTCCTTCTCCTAAAACAAATCCGTCTCTAGTTGCATCAAAAGGTCTTGATGCGGATTGAGGATCGTCATTTCTTGTAGATAAGGCGTGCATAGCATTAAAACCTCCGATACCTGATTCTGTAACAGCGGCTTCAGAACCACCAGAAACGATAATGTCAGCTTTTCCAAGCCTGATATAGTTCATGGCGTCTATCATAGCGTTAGCAGATGATGCGCATGCGGAAACAGTTGTGAAATTTGGTCCTCTAAAACCATATTTGATAGAGATATGCCCTGGAGCAATATCTGCAATCATTTTAGGGATGAAAAAAGGATTGAAACGTGGTGTTCCATTTCCTGTGGCAAAATTGGAGACTTCTGTTTGAAAGGTGTCAATTCCACCAATTCCAGCACCCCATATAACACCAACTCTATCTTTGTTTACTTTTTCTAGATCTAATCCAGAATCAATTATTGCTTCATCTGAAGCAACCAAAGCGTACTGTGCATAAATGTCTAATCTTCTTGAAAACTTGCGATCCATAAAGTCAGTAACTTTAAAATCTTTAAGTTCACAAGCAAACTTTGTCTTGAATTTAGAAGTATCAAAGCGAGTAATAGGGGCAGCGCCACTTTTACCACTCACCAAAGCATCCCAATATTCTTGAACATTGTTCCCTATTGGAGTAAGTGCTCCAAGGCCTGTAACTACAACTCGCTTTAATTCCATATTTAATACTTCTTATTTTGCTCCTTCTATGTAAGTAATAGCTTGACCTACAGTTGCAATGTTTTCTGCTTGATCATCTGGAATTTGAATATCAAATTCTTTTTCGAATTCCATAATTAATTCAACAGTATCTAATGAATCTGCTC
>Ga0209291_1001298_pt1 | contig 22356 bp, 21 predicted proteins | sample GOMGulsemesocosm_FD_184633 | JGI IMG/M metagenome (GOLD analysis project Ga0209291, IMG submission 184633) | Methane-oxidizing microbial communities from mesocosms in the Gulf of Mexico - GOM9B Gulf of Mexico (SPAdes) (version 2) | ecosystem: Environmental > Aquatic > Marine > Cold seeps...
TTACCACGTGGGCCATGACATGCGATACATGCCGCGATGTTACGTTCCATGTCACCACCTTGGTATAGGCTTTTAGCAACAGTCACGACATTTTCAGGTGTTGTACCATCAGTCACTTGTTGTGATTGGTAGAAAGCGCCTAAATCAAGCATATCTTGCTCTGACAATGCAGCTACCATGCCTGCCATGATAGGATCTTTACGAGCGCCAGATTTAAAATCTTTCAATTGTTTAACGATGTAATCAGCGTGCTGTCCAGCTAATTTAGGGTAGATAGTAATTGTCGCGTTACCATCGGCACCGTGACAAGCCATACAAGTTACAGATTTTGTTTTACCAGCTTCTGTATTACCAGCGGCATTTACGGTGCCTACTAATCCAACTAACAGAGTTAATGCGATTGCTAAATTTTTCATGAGGTCTCAACTTTTTACGGATTATTAAGATTGCTATTACTCACATGCTATCGAGGCATGCTAAACTTGTTTTAATTTTCATTATTCTACATGAAAAAATTGAAAAGTAATCAGCTCTTCGCTGATTGACTTAAGTTTTGGAGCAAAAATTGTGTTAGATCTAAAAATAAACTTTGAAGTAGCCACTTTTCTTACCAGTGCACCAAATATTGCACATATGCATATGCCTGCAGATGTTGGATATGAGATTGCCTTTGCTGGTCGTTCTAATGCGGGTAAATCAAGTGCGCTAAATACCATCACTCGCCAAAATAACTTGGCACGAACGAGTAAAACACCAGGGCGTACTCAGCTTATTAATATTTTTGGGTTAGACCCTCAAAGACGTTTAATTGATTTGCCAGGTTACGGGTTTGCAAAAGTCCCGTTAGACATGAAACTTAAATGGCAAAAATCGTTGAGTGAATATTTACAAAGCCGTCAGTGTTTACGTGGTTTGGTTATTATGATGGATATTCGTCATCCATTGAAAGAGCTTGATGTGAATATGATTCGTTGGGCGGTGGAAAGTGATTTACCTGTTCTGGGTCTGCTGACTAAATGTGACAAGCTAAAATCAGGAGCACGTAAAGCGGCTGTATTAAAAGCGCGTCGTGACTGTGAAGTCTATGGCGGAAATATCACAATTCAAGCATTTTCATCACTTAAAGTGATTGGAAAAGCGGAAGCGGTTGCAGTGATGAGTAAATGGATGCAACCCGATGAAGAACAAATTGACAATACTGATGATGCTCAAGAGCAAATAGTTGATGGTGAATGATAATTGTTGGTCAAAATCTTTTGACGAAATTGATTCTCTATTAACAAAAACAAGGCAATATTGGCAAATATTGCCTTTTGAACATCTCGATATCCCTTGGCTGTCTAATCCTCAATTACACAGTGCATTGTCATCTTTAACTGATGATGATATTGAAGCACTTGAAGCTTCTGATAAAAAACTCAGACAATTCCTTGGGCCCCTAATCTCTTTAAATCTCGATATCATCGACGATTTACTTTTAAACAAAGAACCCATAAATGATGTGCCCTCATATTTTAAGGCGGGAATAAAAGGACGTAAATGGTCCCAAATTGCCTCCTTTGAAGCATTGTTAGCTCCGACAACACAACCTATTTTAGAGTGGTGTTCAGGAAAGGGACATTTGGGAAGGTTGATCGCTATGCATCGTGGAAATGAAGTAACAAGTTTAGAATGGCAACCAAGCCTTTGCTTGCAAGGTAAGACGCTGGCTGAAAAGCATCAGGTCAATCAAACGTTTATCGAGGCTGACGCCTTTAACGTCGATGCTGGTAAACTGCTCAATGGCTCACATCATGTAGTTGCGCTGCACGCTTGCGGTGATCTACACCGCGTATTGTTAACACATAGTGCACAACGACATGTTTCGAGGCTGTCTATCGCACCCTGTTGCTATCATTTAATAAAGACAACTGTTTATCAGCCCTTATCTTTAATCGCTCAGAAAAGCGCTTTGTGCTTATCTCGCCAAGATTTAAGCTTATCAATGCAGCAAACCGTAGTAGCGGGTAAACGAGAGAGGAAGCATAGAGATATAGAAGTAGCATGGCGATTAGGGTTTGATCTGTTGCAACGTCATTTAACACAAATCGAGGCTTATTTACCGCTGCCATCAATCAAGCAATCAATGTTAAATGGTAGCTTTGAGGCCTTTTGCCGATGGGCGTGTGAGATTAAAAAACTCAAGTTTGATGAGAATTTGTCGATGGCGTCTTTTGAAAGTAAAGGGTTTGAACGTCAGTGCGTAAATCGTAGGATTGAAACAGTGACGCATGCATTTAGACAATTACTGGAGCGTTGGTTGTTATTAGACCGTGTTATATTTTTGCAAGAACAGGGGTATGAAGTCTCTTTGTTTAATTTTTGTGAATCTAAAATCACACCACGTAATGCAATGATTACAGCGACGAAAAAGCCAACATAACATCGGCTAATTTCAAATGGATACTAATCTAAATTTTAAATTCAGCGACTAGGTTACGTAATATGGATGCTAGATCGGCTAATTCTATTGACGCCGCAGCTGTTTGGGTTGAACCTTTTGAACTCTCATCACTGATAGTCGAAATTGAATTGATATTTCTATTGATGTCAACAGATGTGGCACGTTGCTCTTCTACGGCACTAGCAATTTGACTATTCATTTCAGCAATTGAAGCTACTGAACTAGATACTTCTGAAAACGCTTGCTCTGCGGTTGCTGATTGCGTAACAACATCTTGGGTCAAGGCTTGGCTTTGCTCCATAGCGTTTACAGCTTGTTCAGCGCTCGCTTTTAGTTTATCAATAACCAAACTGATTTCAGTTGTAGATGTTTGTGTTCGACCGGCCAAGGCTCTTACTTCATCAGCTACTACAGCAAAACCTCGTCCTTGTTCGCCAGCACGAGCAGCTTCTATTGCTGCATTAAGTGCGAGTAAGTTTGTTTGCTCAGCAACACCCTTGATCACGTCTAAAACAGCAACAATCTCACTACTATGAAGTTCAAAATCACGAATGACTTGAGACGCTTGCTCTATTTGATTCGCTAATAAATTGACTGAACTAATAGTATTTTTCATAGTTCTATGACCTTGATTACTTTGCTCATCTACAGTCATTACAGCGTTAACTGTTTCATTTAAATTTTCAGCAACAGATTCTACAGTTAGGGTCATTTCCTCCATTGCCGTTGCAACTTGTGTTGTTTGATTCTGTTGTTCATCAAGTAGGTGGCTGTTTTGCTCAGAAATAACAGATGTTTGTTGAGCTGCAGTCGCTATACGATTTGCATTATCAGATACGTTGGTTAAGCCTTGTTGGAATTTTGTGAGCATAGAATTTAATGCACGAGATGCTGACCCGATTTCATCGGTACTGGATGAGTCAAGCCGATAGGTTAAATCTGAGTTGTCTTCAATTTCATTAATACTATTATTTAATGCAACGATAGGTGAGCTAATAGACTCAGCAAAAAACCATCCGGCAACAATGCCTAATATGATAAGCACCGAGCCAATGATGATGGCATAAATTTTTATCTCATTGCTCATGGCAGATGCTTCACCAAAAGCTTCAGATGCATCAAGTTCAGCTAAGATAGCCCATGTTAGATCTTTGAATTTAATAGGTGCATAAGCGGATAAAACCGGAATATTTCGATAATCATCAATCGTTTTTATACCCGTTTTACCTGCTAAAGCATTGTTAGCTGTTTCACTACGGACAGGTTGTAAGCTAATGGCTGTATCTTTATTTTTAATAATCTCTATTGTGCTTTTATTCATTCCCGCTGAGGTTATTGCATCAATATATCCGGTTTTGTTCTCGATTAAAAACCGACTTTGTGAGCGTAATGTATTATCGCCACCCACTAAATAGGTTTCACCAGAAAGACCAAGTCCGACATCTTTCCATTGACTGTTATGAGTCATAATCTGATTAAGTTTACCGATCGGCATTTGAAAAATTAAAACACCAATTTTCTGTCCATTGTCAAATATTGGTGAGGCTATAAATGCCGCCGGATCTTGATAAGACGGGCCATAACTTGAAAAATCTTCAAAAATAGACACTTGATTGTCGGTGAGTGCGTTCGCTTTATTAAAAACGCTAGCAATACCAGAGTTTGAAAATGCCCCCTGAGTTAATGATGTTGCAAAATCAAGTTCTTTGAAAACAGAATAGACAATATCACCTGTGCGGCTGTCTACTAAAAAAATGTCATAGTATTCAAACTGCTCTAGATAGTCAGTAATAGATGGATGATAAATTTTATGCGCTATATCGTAATCACTGTTGTCACCTAACGAATTTTGCTGGTGTTTCTCACCAAGTCCATTGGGGTTTTCTTTAATTAGATTGTGCTGCAATAAGACAGATGTATCGGATAGGCTGGAGAGCCATTGGTCTATATTAGCTGATTGTCCTTGATTTCTTTTTTGATAAGCAGGATTAAATTGTGTTTGGTAATAAGTTCTTAATTCTTCTCTTGCTTGAGTGACAGATTGGGAACTTTGATTTTTATATTCGTTGTACGCTGATGAAAACTTTTTCATCGCATCAACTATCATGCGGTCATTTGAGAATGTTTTTACTTGCTTATTTAATGTGTTGAGATAGTCCTCAATTCGCCCTTTGGTAATATCTCGAACAGCCATCAGTCTCGATTCACTGGAATGTTCAAGAGCAGTAAATGCGCTCGTTGAAGCATTATAGCCCAGTACTGCTGATGATATGATAACAGGTAAGGCAACCAATAAGGCGGCACCAATTAATATCTTATTTTTCAAGTTCATAAACTAATCCTTCAAATGGACTCACATTAATATCATGTTATGCCTTACATGAACCCACTATTTAGTGTTGATAACCGACTCAAAAATGTGAGCGATATACCTATTTAACCTAACTAATAAATAATTAGATTACAACTAAAAGTAGGATAATAGTTTAGTTTTTATCTTAGATAAAAAAAGCCTCTTTTATTAAAGAGGCTTTGATTTAAAACAAATTATGCTTATTTAAAAGACAAAGTGTTCACTATTTATCGCTGCTAAAGTACTATTACCTGCTTGTATCATAGCCACGTGAGCTAAGGTACGTGGCAAGATGCGAGCAAAGTAAAACTTAGCCGTATCTACTTTTGCTTGGTAAAATGCTTGATCGCCTTCGCCTGTCGCAATTTTATCTAACGCTACTTTTGCCGTTTTTGCCCAGAAGTACGCGAGTGATACATAACCAGAATACATTAAGTAATCAACAGAAGCCGCGCCCACTTCATCCTGGTCTTGCATCGCTTTCATGCCTATTTCCATAGTTATCTCGCCCCATTGCTTGTTTAGTGTCGCAAGAGGAGCGGTAAATTGAGTCATTGCCGTATTGTCTGACTCTGATTTAATAAACTGATGAATAATCTTAGTGAAGTTTTTCAATAGCTCACCTTGGCTCATTAATACTTTACGTCCTAAAAGGTCTAAAGCTTGGATGCCAGTTGTTCCTTCGTAAAGCATTGAAATACGTGTATCACGAACGATTTGCTCCATGCCCCACTCTTTAATGAATCCGTGGCCACCAAAAACTTGAACCCCATGATTAGCGGCTTCAAATCCTGTTTCAGTCATAAAGGCTTTCATGATGGGAGTTAAAAAAGATAACAAATCACTGGCTTGTTTACGTATTTCTGGCGTTGCACCTTTGTGTGCTAAATCATTTTGTTGGGCGCCAAAATAAATCATGGCTCTGTTACCTTCAGCAAATGCTTTTTGGGTGAGTAACATGCGGCGGACATCTGGGTGCACAATAATAGGGTCAGCTGCACCTTCAGTATTTTTCACACCGCTGAGAGAGCGCATTTGTAAGCGGTCTTTCGCGTAGGTTAAAGCCCCTTGGAATGAACCTTCGGCTGCTGTCAGGCCTTGAATAGCTGTACCAATACGCGCACTATTCATGAATGTAAACATACAGTTTAAACCACGATTCTCACTGCCGATTAAGAAGCCTTTCGCGTTGTCAAAATTCATGACGCACGTTGAATTACCGTGGATGCCCATTTTATGTTCAAGAGATCCACAACTCACTTCATTTTTATCAAGTACGTTGCTTTGCTCATCAATGTTGAACTTAGGTACAATAAATAATGAAATACCTTTAGTGCCTGTTGGTGCACCTGGAAGGCGTGCTAAAACGATATGAACGATGTTCTCAGCCATATCATGCTCACCCGACGAGATAAATATCTTTGTGCCAGTAATGTTGTAGCTGCCGTCGCCATTTGGTTCTGCTTTAGTACGTAATAATCCTAAATCAGTACCTGCATGTGGTTCGGTCAAACACATAGTACCTGTCCATTCACCACTAATTAGTTTTGGTAAATAGGTAGTCTTTTGTTCATCTGTGCCATGACTTGTAAGTGTATTCATACAACCATGGCTAAGCCCTGGATACATGCCCCATGACCAGTTTGCAGTACCGACCATTTCACTAATGACTGAACTGATTGATTCAGGTAAACCTTGACCACCAAAATCAATGTCGTGAGCTAGAGATGGCCAACCGCCATCAACATATTGTTGATACGCTTCTTTAAATCCTGCTGGGGTTGTGACGCTACCGTCTTCGTGACGTGTACAACCTTGTTCATCGCCACTCTGGTTTAGTGGGGCTAATACTTCTTCTGAAAATTTGGCAGCTTCAACTAAAATAGCGTTTACAAGATCTGGTGATGCGTCTTCCCCACCGGGTAAGTTTGCGTAATGTTGTTCAAAGTCGAGTACTTCATTCATCACAAATTCGATGTCTTTGAGTGGGGCTTTATATTCTGGCATGTTTACCTCTATACACTATTATTATTGTAAATTAGTCGATTTCAAAACAATCGTTTGAAACGAGCGTTAGAATGATACTAACAGCAGAGATAAGTTTCGTATAGAGTAACGCATCAAAAAAATTAAATATTTGTATTAAAATTATACTTTATGTTAGCTAAGTCGTTGAAATTACTAATAACTGGTGGTCTGATTAGTAGGTTATGAGAGGCGTAAAAAAACGCGATACCTGTAAGGGGATCGCGTTATTTGGACTTTATACGACTGAGTATTTAGCGAGTGCCAAAGACGACAATAGTTTTACCATGAGCAGAAATGAGTTCTTGCTCTTCGAGCAGTTTAAGCACGCGTCCAACTGTTTCTCTTGAGCAACTTACTATTTGGCCAATTTCTTGACGAGTAATTTTAATTTGCATACCGTCTGGATGAGTCATAGCATCAGGTTGCTTACACAAATTTAGTAGTGTTTGAGCTATGCGGCCTGTGACATCTAAGAAAGCCAGGTCACCGACTTTTTCACTGGTACTTTGTAAGCGATCTGCCATTTGCTTGGAAAGTCGCATCAAAATTTCAGGATTAGTTTGCACCAGTTGCTTAAATCGAGTGAATGAAATTTCTGCAATTGTACAGGCTTCACGTGTTTTCACCCAAGCTGTACGTTCAGGCTCGTCTTCGAAGAGAGCTAGTTCACCAAGAAAATCACCTTTAGACAGGTATGACAAAATCATTTCCTTGCCTTGATCGTCTTTAATTAATACAGCAACAGAGCCTTCAATAATATAATAAAGTGTATCTGCCACGTCACCTCGGTGTATTAAGGTGCTTTTTTTAGGGTATTTATGTAAATGACACTGCGATAGAAACCAGTCAATAACTGGATCTTGTTGCGGTTTTTTTATAATTGACATAAGCCCTCTTTAGCATTTTTAAACGATAATGAAATACTAGCTGATAACTACAGATTTATCTATCGATTACAATGACTTTAACTGTTTAAATCTGAGTTAGGAAAATAAGCGTAATCGGTTAGTTTACTTGTCGTCATAATAATAATTAAGTATTATTTTGTAAAACAGTGACTTGCTGCACCAAAATGATGACTAATCGCACAAAAATAGTGCAAAAATATTAAATTTGTTGAAACAAAAGCTTTAAAATTCAATTAAATCAATTAATAATAAGTTTGGTCTATTTAGTGCTTCAGAAAATACAATTATATTTAACATTGAGGACTTAAAATGAGAAGAACAACTATATTATTGAGCGCATTGGCATTAGCCACTGGTATGTTTACTGCGTCGTCGCAAGCTGTAGAAGGCTTGTCAGCCAATGCGGCTGTAACAAATAACTATATTTGGCGTGGTGTTACGCAAACCGATGATCAAGCTGCCGTATCCGGCGGAATCGATTTTAACGCTAAATCTGGTTTTTATGCCGGTGCCTGGGCTTCAAATGTAAAGTATGGCTCCGCGACCTCAGAACTTGATTTATACGCCGGGTATGGCTTTAGTGTCAACGATTTTACCTTTGATGTGGGTTACCTAAATTACGGTTACCCTGCTGGCGAAGATCTTGATTTTAGCGAAGTGTATGCCAGTGTTAATTGGGAATTCTTAACGGTTGGTTATAATGTGTTGGCAGATTCAGACGCTGGAGGTGATTTTGGTGATGATGATTATGTGTTTGCTGATCTTGCATTCGATATTAGTGATGGTTTGGAGCTAGGTTTTCATTATGGCAGCTCAAGCTTTGACTCAGGAAGTGACTACAGTGATTACGGTATAAGCCTCAGCAAAAACGGTTTTACGTTTGCTATTATAGATACCGATAAAAGTGGTGATGATATGCACGTTGCTATTTCATACTCTATGGACTTTGATCTGTAGTATTACCTCTATGTTATGGTGGGGTATAACCCACCATAATTTCACTTCACCCAACTGCTACACTGCTGTATTATTGCGTTTTCAATTATTAAAATGAGATTGGCGTAATGACTGATTATTTAATTGCCCCTTCAATCCTATCGGCTGACTTTGCACGCCTCGGTGAAGATGTTGACCGTGTATTGGCTGCGGGTGCTGATGTTGTACATTTTGATGTGATGGATAATCATTATGTTCCGGCATTATCTTTTGGCCCCGCAATTTGTAAAGCGCTGAGAGATTATGGTATTAAAGCGCCAATTGATGTGCATTTAATGGTGTCACCTGTCGATTCGCTCATTCCGCAATTTGCCGATGCCGGTGCTTCTATTATTACATTTCATCCGGAAGCTACTGGGCACCTCGATCGTACTCTACAACTCATTAAAGAAAACGGATGCCAAGCGGGTGTCGTGTTAAACCCTGCAACGCCTTTGAGTTGTTTGGAGTTTATTATGGATAAATTAGACGTTATTTTATTAATGTCAGTAAACCCTGGATTTGGTGGTCAAAGTTTTATCCCTTCAACCTTGGATAAACTACGACAAGTGCGTCAGCTCATTGATGAAAGTGGTCGTGATATTCGTTTAGAAGTTGATGGCGGCGTCAAGGTTGATAATATTGCCGAAATTGCGGCTGCAGGCGCTGATATGTTTGTAGCTGGTTCGGCTATCTTTAATCAACCGGATTATAAAGTTGTAATAGACAAAATGCGCCATGAACTAGCAAATAAGTAATAATTATAAGTTAACATAAAGAGATAATAACTATGTCAAAACCCGTGGTATTAAGTGGTATTCAACCGTCTGGCGGCTTAACAATTGGTAATTACATTGGTGCTATTAACCAGTGGCTTCCTATGCAAGATAATAACGAATGCTTCTTTATGTTAGCCGACTTGCATACGATTACTGTAAGGCAAGATCCATTGATTATGAGAGAGCGAGTCTTGGAATGTCTTGCGATGTATATAGCGTGTGGGTTAGATCCTAAAAAGAGCACTATTTTTGCTCAATCACAAGTGCCTGAGCATGCCCAATTGGGATGGATTTTAAATTGTTACGCACAAATGGGTGAGCTTAATCGCATGACCCAGTTTAAAGATAAGTCATCACGTCATGCCCAAAACGTAAATGTGGGTTTGTTTGGATACCCTGTTCTACAGGCGGCTGACATTTTATTATATCAAGCTGACCGCGTACCTGTTGGCGACGATCAGAAACAGCATTTAGAATTAACACGAGACATTGCCACACGTTTTAATAATTTGTATGGTGAAGTATTTAAGCTTCCTGAGCCCTTTATTGCAAAAGTAGGCGCTCGTATAATGAGCTTACAAGACCCATTGAAGAAAATGTCAAAATCTGACGATAATGCAAATAACTTTATCATGTTGCTGGATGAGCCAAAGAAAATTGAAAAGAAACTCAAACGAGCTGTTACAGATTCTGATGAGCAAGCTCGAATTTACTTTGATAACGATGAAAAACCGGGTGTTTCTAACTTACTTACCTTAATTTCTTGTACGACGGGCCGTCCAATTGAAGAATTGGTTCCCGAATATGAAGATAAAATGTATGGTCATCTCAAAAAAGATACGGCAGATGCAGTATTGTCTGTGATTGAACCACTGCAAAAACGATATATTGAACTGCGTAAAGATGAAACTGCTTTATTAGATATAATGAAAGATTCAGCAGGGCGTGCTTCAGAAAAAGCAGCAGTAACATTAGATAATGCTAAGAAAGCACTAGGCCTAATTACCTTTTAGAAAAAGTAGTTATAATTTAAACTGCTGATATAAAAAATGCAGCTCACAATAGTGAGCTGCATTTTTATTATTTTTAGAAATTAAACCATCAATTGATACGCTAATGTATGTTGCTTAGCCCAATTAAGTAATTCCACTCTATTTCTACATTCTGTTTTTCTAAAAATTGAGTAAAGATGGGTTTTAACAGTATGCGGGCTGATGTTCAGGCTATCTGCGACTTCTTGATTCTTGGCGCCCTGACATACTAGCTTAATGATAGTTTTTTCACGTTTTGTTAGGTTTTCGGCGAGTGGCTGTGAGGCAATAGTAGGTGTTTGCATGCTAGCCGGCATATTCTCAAATAGACTTGCAAGTGTCTGACTGAGCACTTTACGAGAAAACCACCATTCACCATTCATCAAACAACGGAGGCCTTTAAGCAATTGATCCGTTTCTATATCCGTATAAAACGCCGCTTTAATACCCATTTGTACACAAATATATTCATTAACAGAACCTTTCGGCACATTGATGAGTGCCAGTTGATGTTTTCTGCTTATTTCGTTAATTTTGCAAGGAATACCATGTTGATCAATGTCCAGATTTCTTGAATCTAGAAGAACAATGCCATCAGACAGCTGATTTATTTGATCTGCTTGAGTTAAAACTATCTTTAAATCAAGTGTCTGCAGGATCAAGGTGAGTTTTGACAGTGAACTATCTGAAACCGTTGAAATAATATATATCGGTGTGTTTTTCATCATTACCTTACGTAAATTCATTTTCCTATAGTGCGCGTAGGAAAGAGTTAACTAATACAAAATTATTATATGAATATAATTTAGCAGGGAATTGGGAAAAGTAAAATATTAAATAATCTAACACGATTATTTTGAAAAGCAGTTAATCCCATCCCTTTAAAAAACTGCTTTACCATGGCTTTACTTAAAACATTGATAGACCAAATACACTTGGAAACACAATTAACAAGGATAAAATCACTACCTGAATAATAATAAAAGGAATGACCCCTTTATAAATATCAGTAGTCATTATTCCTTTTGGTGCTACACCCTTAAGATAAAATAAACTAAAACCAAATGGGGGCGTTAAAAATGAAGACTGAAGATTCATTGCAATAAGTATGGCGAACCATATCATATTTATACCTAAAGATTCAGCAATTGGCGCTAATATAGGCACTATAATGAAGGCAATTTCAACAAAATCAATGAAAAAGCCTAATATTAAGATTGTAATCATTGCTAACGCTATAAATGTCCATTTGTCGCCAGGAAGCGAAAGTAATAATTCTTCGACTAAATAATCACCACCGGTATAGGTGAAAACCATCGAGAACGCAGTAGCACCAATTAATACAGCAAACACCATCGCGCTAACTTTCGAGGTTTCTTTAGCACTATCTAGAACCATTTTGGGGCTGAAATTTCCACTAAATAATGCCAAAATTACAGCACCAACACCGCCAAGGGCAGATGATTCAGTGGGCGTAGCTATGCCCGTAAAAATGGATCCGAGTACGGCGAAGATCAACAACAAAGGCGGTAATATAGCAATAACGGCTTTTCTAAGGGCTGAAGCTTTTTCATTGGGATCTATTTTAATCGCTGGTGCTCGTTCTGGGTGGCGCCATGCAATATAGGTAACGTATAAAACATAGCCCATTATTAAGGCAATGCCGGGCCATAAAGCCGCTTGAAACAAGTCGCCAACGGGTAATCCCATCACATCGCCTAAAATAATTAATATTATCGAAGGCGGAATTATTTGACCTAAAGTGCCTGATGCGCAAATGACCCCAGTCGCTAATCTTTTGTCATAATTATATTTCATCATAACCGGTAGTGAAATGACGCCCATAGCAACAACCGAGGCGCCGACAACTCCGGTCGAGGCAGCTAAAAAAGCACCGACAATAACGGTGGATATAGCAAGCCCGCCTCTGACTTCACCAAATAATGTCGCCATAGATTCGAGTAATCGTTCTGCGAGTTTGGATTTTTGTAAAACGACGCCCATAAATATAAATAAGGGTACCGCCATTAATATCGTATTTTGCATAATGCTCATAATGCGAAACGGCATAAAGGCAAATAAGTCTGGCCCCATGGCATACCAACCAAATAACAGTGAGACACCTGCAAATGTGAAGGCAATAGGATAGCCTAGAAATAATAGACATAACGCTGTGATAAATAGAACAATACCAATCATAATTACGCCTGAGGGTGTGTTGTGGTTGAGGGAGTTTTGTGAGTAATTATTATGATTTGTTCCAGAAGGACATAACAAGCACATAAAACGGTAAAGGCGAAAGAGGCGGGAATGGCGCCTTTAATTATCCATCGATGGGTCAATCCGCCGGGATCGCCACTCATTTCGTTCATATCAAAGGCTTCTTTGGTAAAGTCATAACCATAATAGATAACTAACAGACTAATAGGCATCAGCAATAACAAAGTACCCAAAAGGTTAATCCAAGCTTGGGCTTTTATACCGAGATTTTCGTAAATCACATCAACCCGAACATGGGCATTCTCTTTGAGGCTATAACCAATACCAAAGAGAAACATGCAAGAGAACAGGTGCCACTCGAGTTCTTGATAGCCAATGTCTACATCATTAAATAAATAGCGCATAACCACGTTATAAAAAATGGTGCCTAATAGGAGTAAAACCGAAATTGAAACGAGCAAACCAACAAAGTCGATTATTTTGGCCAGCCAGTCTTTAAAAAAAATAAGCATAAACTTCTTGTCGATAATAAAAATTAGTAATAAAAACTACCAATAATTTAAGGTTAAAAGATGCCCCACTAGAATGTGGGGCTTTGGTGCTCTTTATTTTGCGCTGTTTAGATAAGCTTGATCAGAGATGTTGGTCCACGGTCGTACTTGCTCTAAATAAGTACGTTGTGAATCAATGATTTCTTTAGTGAGCGGACTTTTAGCTGAAAACTTAGAGAGTAGTTTTTTATTGGCTGCGCGAAGTGCATCCATGACATCTTTTGGAAATGTTTTAATTGTCACATTAGGATAGTCTTTACTAAGACTAGCCAGGTTTTTACCCGACTCATGTGTCGACGATATATACATATCAAAAGCCGCCGCTTTCATCGCTGTTTTTAGAATAACTTGCAGGTCTTTCGATAATCTTTTGTAAGCATTTTCGTTAACCATAAACTGTAATTCAGCCCCTGGTTCGTGCCAACCCGTATAGTAATAAGGAGCAACCTTATGAAAACCCATCCGTAGGTCCAGTGACGGACCGACCCATTCTAAGGCATCAATAGTATTACGCTCTAAAGCCGTATAAAGCTCGCCAGCTGGAATGTTGGTTGGCTTAGCCCCTACTTGAGCTAATACCTCGCCTGCAAAGCCGGGAATACGCATTTTCAACCCTTGCAAGTCGGCAACGCTGTTAATTTCTTTCTTAAACCAGCCACCCATTTGATTACCTGTATTGCCACCTGGAAAGGCAAGGATTTTATGGCGAGAGTACACCTTTTTCATAAGTTCCATGCCGCCGCCGTGATAAAACCAAGCGTATTGTTCTGAGGCAATCATCCCAAAAGGCATAGTTGTGAAGAACATGGTATTGAGGTCTTTGCCTTTATAATAATACGAAGCCGTGTGGCCCATTTGATATTGGCCGGCTTTAACCATGTCTAATACACCTAAGGGCGCTTTATGTTTATTACGAGAGTGGATTTTAATAATAAAGCGGCCATTAGACATCTCTTTCACCATTTGGGCCATTTGTTTACTAGCATCACCAAAGATGGGGAAATTGGTGGGCCAAGTTTCGGCGAGTTTCCAACGGTGAATTTTTTCAGCAGCAAAGGCGCTGCTTGTGGCTAATAAACTGATCAGTAAAGTAGAAAGCAGTAACTTGCTTTTTCTCATTATTATATAACTCCGTTACATTTGTGTAACATGAAACTATACAAATATTTGCTAAAAGGCAATTAATCTTGGGATAACAGAGCAATAGACGATGATTTGTTGGTAATCATCGTCAGATTGGACAATTTAGTAGGCTGGCTTTGCTTTTTGAGCATCGTCATGTTGTTTCTTCATTGCTTCGGCAATTTCAGGTGCAATGTAATTTTCATCATGCTTTGCCAATACTTCGGTAGCTGTAATAACATTGTTTTCTGCTAATATGCCATTAGCTACAATCCCTTGGCCTTCACGAAATAAATCAGGAAGTAGACCTTCATAAGTCACGGTAACTTCGTGTGTATTATCAAATACTACAAATGAGACGTGTAGGTTCTCGTTGTTTTTAATGACAGAGCCTACTTTAACCATACCGCCAATACGTAAGCGTTGACCGATGATAGGCTTTAATCCCGTGTCTTCTTTACCGCCAATGATTTCGTGTGGGGTATAAAAAAGATTAATATTTTTGCTCAAAGAATAAAGTACCAAACCGACAACAGCGGTAAAGCCACAAAGAATGATTGTTATAATAGTGAGGCGTTTTTTACGTCTGGGATTCATTGGTTTGCTTATCCTTTCTTAATTGTTTGAGTTTTTGTTCATGCAAGTGACGTTTGGCAATATGCTTGAGTAATGACTTGCGTTTAGTGACGCTAAAGACGGTTAGCGTCACTAATAATAATAGGGTTATGCCATAAGAGGTCCACACGTAGAATCCGTGTCCACCCATATTGATGAAATCACTCAGGCTTGAGAAATGCATTAATGTGTTCCTTCCTTCATTGCTAGGGCTTGTACCCAAGGGCGCATAGAATTCCGTGCCAGTACTTCATTTCGAAAACGCACGAGTGTTAAGGCGCCTATCATTAAGGCAAAAGCTAAAATATTTATCAGCAGAGGCCATAGCATTTCAGAGCTCATAGAAGGGGCCGAAAATTTAGAAATGGTGGCGGTTTGATGCAGCGTATTCCACCATTCTACGGAATATTTTATGATAGGAATATTTACAACACCCACCAGGGTTAAAATTCCAGCGGCGCGACTGGCCAGCGCTTTGTCATCAAAAGCGTTATGCAGGGCGATGACCCCTAAATAGAGAAATAGCAAAATGAGATAAGAGGTTAGTCGAGCATCCCACACCCAAGATGTTCCCCAAGACGGTGCGCCCCAAATTGCGCCAGTAATGAGGGCTATTGTAGTTAACGTCGCCCCAATTGGGGCCATGGCTGCAGCGGCAGCATCGGCCAGTTTTAGTTGCCAAACCATGGACACTAAAACAGCGGTGGCCATCGCCATATAAACACTCATAGAAAGAGTTGCAGCAGGTACATGGATATATATTATTCGGTAATACTCTTTCTGATAGAGTTCGCTAGGCGCAAAGGCAAGTCCCCAAACAGCCCCCACAATCAACAAGATAACACTTGATATGGCAAACCATGGTAATAACGTCGACGCTAATTGGTAACTGCGTTCTGGTTTGGCATAAGGATGTAACCACTTCCACATAATTGTTCACTCACTTAAAATTTAAACTAGTTAGTACTGACTCGTAATGCGGCACTTATCGCAAAAGGACTTAGTGTTATGGCACCAACCAGTAAGGCTGTGATGATAGCAATATGACCACCGTAGGGCATATTGAGTGCTGCTGCTTCAATAGCGGCCGTTGAAAATATTAATAAAGGAATATAAAGCGGTAAGATCAATAAACTTAATAATACGCCTCCTTTTTTTAATCCTACCGTCAAGGCAACGCCAATAGCGCCTATCAAGCTAAGTACTGGTGTACCAATAGCTAATGTTAACATAAGTGCCGGGTAAGCTAAGGTCTCCATATGGAGCATTAAAGCTAACAACGGCGCGATAATAATAATAGGAAGGCCCGTTAACAACCAATGTGCGGTTACTTTAGCCAGTACCATAATAAACAGCGGCTGCGGGCTCAATAACATTTGTTCCAAACTGCCATCGATATAATCGTTTTTGAATAATCGCTCAAGAGACAATAAGGCTGATAACAATGCAGCAACCCAAATGATGCCAGGAGCAATCCGGGTTAATAAATTTGTTTCAGGGCCAATTCCTAATGGAAATAAGGTAATGACGATGACTAAAAATATAATAGGATTTAAAATATCGCCTTTGTTATGAATGGCGACTTTCAAATCGCGGTTCATCACCTTGAAAAATAATTGGCTGTAGCTTAAAGGTGTTGGAGGAGTCATCAATCGTTTTGCTCCAAATTAATACGCGTTACCTGTTGCTGAGCTATTTGTAATTCTTGATGACTTGTAAAAATAATAGCGCCACCACGTTGTATATGCTCAAGAAACAAAGATTCTAATGTCGCGACACCTGCTTTATCAATCGCGGTAAAGGGTTCATCTAGGATCCAAATTTTACTGGTGCTTTGCCATAATCTCGCTAATGCTATGCGTCGATTTTGCCCTGCGGATAGATGTGAAGCACTGGCCTCTTCAAACCCTGTCAAGCTGACATGTTCAATCGCTTGCTCAATATTGGTTAGCCGGTCACCTTGAATAGCAAGGTTAAAAGATAAGTTTTGCAAGGTGCTCAATTCACCTTTGACGCCAGCAAGATGTCCAATAAAAGTTAAGTCTTGATAGTAGTCATCGCGACACAGCATGATCGGTAAGGCGTTATATTGAACATCGCCTTCATAAGGTAATGTTAACCCAGCCAATATACGCAGTAGGCTTGTTTTTCCAGTACCATTTGCGCCTTCAATCTGAAGTAAGCTACCCGCGTGTACATCGAAACTCAATTGATCGAATAAAATGCGATCGTCTCGAATACACGTTAGTTGATTAGCACGTAACAATACAGATGACATGGGCGATTACTCAGCGACTTTATCAATTACTAAGATGTAAGGCTTGTCAGCATTGAGCGCTGCATTTTCTATCATGCCGTGTAAATCCCCCGGCTTGATGCCCGGCGTACCCGTTTTAGAAATAACAGCAAATAACCTTACATTAGTGTGCTGACTTATTTTCGCGTTTGGTGTCATCGCTCGGCTATCATCGAGACGGATAGTTGTCGGTAATTGAGAGGCCGTTAATTTAATCGCGGCAAGCGGCATGCGTGAGCCTTCAACAGCAATGGCGTAGATAAAGATTGTTTGCTCAGGCAGGAATTTATCTTTAAGCGAATCACTAATAGACACCTCTAAAGATACGCCCTTGGTTGATGTTGTTGCCACAGGTATTTCTGGCATCGCTTGCCCTGTCATGGTTAAGCGCTCTTTTGCACTGGCTACAGCATTTGTTATCGCTGTCACGTCAGTACCAGGACGGTTGTTATTTAAAACACGTTGCCAAAATATTATCGCTTGTGCATATTCACCATTGAAAAAATTATCCATGCCGAGCAACACCAACGTTGATACATCATCGGCATCGAGTGCAAGTGCTCGCTCAGTCAGAGCTTTCACTTCAGGCGTCATTTTTTGCCCACCTTTGTAATAAAGGGCTTGTGCTTGTGGGCCAATAAACTCAGCGTGCTCGCCTTCAATCGTAATCAATTTCTCAAAGGCCGAAATAGCTTTATCAAATTGCTGAGCAGAAATATAAAAATGAGCCAAATTAAATAACATTTCACTATCATCAGGATTTTCAGTAACTTTCTGTTCAAGTATGGCTAACGCTTGCTGGAATTTTTGCTGTTGAGACTGCATTTCTGTATGGAGGTTTTCTGATTTAGCTAGCTGAGAGGAAGAACCAATGGTGAGATATAAATAAACAGAAACACAAGCAATGAATAAACTAAGAGAAATAGGCAGGGCGATAGGGTGCGCCTTAATCTGTAAAACTTGTTCTTGATTTGCTTCATCTTGTAATAATTTACGACCGAGTTCGGCTTTTAATTCTTGATATTCATCCTGCTCTAAGCGTTCTTCACTTAATTGAATATCTAATTTTTCCAAAGATATGCGATAGCTTTGAGTGTTTGCTTGGCTACGTGCATTTGAAGATTGAGCCGCAAGTCTATTTTTCTTGGCAAAGGGCCACCACAAAATAACAAGAGCCGCTAATATGAAAATACCAATGCCAAATACAAGTTCTGTCGTCATGTGTGAGCTACCGCGATTACGAAATATTAATTGCGTGTGATTGTACGTTAATTTTTGACTGGCGGTATAGGAATCACACTAAAATTTATGCAGGATCAAGTAACGAAAAATTAAATGCGCAATTGATGAAACTTTTAATGACATAAAATGTCACACAAGGCTGAACAGAATTTGTAGAGGTATAACCTTGTACAATAGATCGATGTTTTTTGATCTTTGTTAATCAATCTGTCTATCGATCAGTTATTATGTACCCCTATATACCCAAGTGGCTTGTGTATATATTATGCTGCAAACATTGCAGTGATATTTTTAAAGTAGAGGAAGTGAAATGATTCCAGAGTTAGGGAACTTCGCGTTAATAGTCGGACTTATGTTTGCCATCGCGCTAAGTATTATTCCATTGGTGGGAGTAGCACAAAATAATTTGAGCCTAGTACGTTATGCTCGGCCGTTAACTTTTGGGATGTTTTTCTTCGTCAGCGTGAGTTATGTTTTACTGACTTATAGCTTTATTATGGACGACTTTTCAGTTTCATATATCGCACATCAGTCGAACACCCATTTGCCTATACAATACAAAATTGCCGCCGTATTTGGTGGTCATGAAGGGTCCCTTTTATTTTGGGTACTAACTTTAAGTATTTGGACAATGGCGTTGGCGGCAACAAGTCGTAATTTAGATGAGGCATTTGTAGCAAGAGTGTTGTCTATTTTAGGCATGATTGCGACAGGCTTCTTTTTGTTTACGTTATTAACGTCTAACCCATTTGAACGTATTCTCTGGGACATACCAACGCAAGGGCGTGACTTAAACCCTCTACTACAAGACATTGGCTTAATCATTCATCCACCAATGTTATATCTTGGTTACGTTGGATTTTCTGTGGCCTTTGCCTTTGCAGTTGCAGCTTTAATGAGTGGTCGTATGGATGCGGCTTGGGCACGTTGGACAAGACCATGGACCATGGCGGCTTGGTCATTTCTAACTGTCGGTATTATGCTAGGAAGCTGGTGGGCATATTATGAACTTGGCTGGGGCGGTTGGTGGTTTTGGGATCCTGTAGAAAATGCTTCTTTCATGCCATGGTTAGTTGGCACGGCTTTAATTCATTCATTATCGGTCACCGAACAACGTGGACAATTTAGAAACTGGACCGTACTGTTAGCTATATCAGCATTCTCGCTGAGCTTGTTAGGTACATTTTTAGTACGTTCAGGTGTACTCAATTCTGTGCATTCCTTTGCTTCTGATCCATCACGAGGCATGTTTATTCTTCTCTTATTAGCTATTGCAGTGATAGGTTCATTAACATTGTTTGCTTTTAAAGCTAGCTCTTTGCGAGAACCTTCTAACTTTGAGCTGTTTTCTAAAGAAACTTTAATACTTTTAGGAAATATTGCTTTAGTAGTTGCAACAGGAACGGTATTGCTAGGCACATTGTATCCTTTATTAATTGATGCTTTGGGGTATGGAAAAATATCTGTTGGGGCTCCTTTCTTTAATACGGTGTTTAATCCCATTATTTCCGTCATGGTTGTTATTATGGCGATCGCACCAATCATCCGCTGGAAGAAAAATAAAGCGGGTACTTTACTCAAAGAGTTAGGAGTGATTGCACTTATCAGTATTGCTACGGGCATTGCTTTTCCATTGTTATATGGCGGTGAGTTTATCGGTTGGGTAGCCATTGGTATGGGGCTCGCAACTTGGTTGATATTAGCCACACTTAAAAATGCAACAACGGGCATTCGAAGTCGCAATGGGAAAATAGACTTTACCAAGCCAACTCAAAGTTATTGGGGCATGGTGGTATCTCATATTGGTATTGGCATTGCCATCATTGGCGTGACACTAGTAAGTCACTATGAATCGCAACTCGATGTGCGCATGGATTTTGGTGATAAAGTTGAACTGAGTGGTTATCAATTTTCGCTATTAAAGGTGGAGCCGGCTGAGGGACCAAATTATAGTGCCCAACGTGCCACTATTATTGCTTATGAAAATGAAAAAGAAATATCACGCCTTTATCCAGAGCGACGTGTTTATCGTGTACAAACGATGGGTATGACAGAAGCGGGTATTGACAGCACAATTCAAAGAGACTTATTCGTAGCATTAGGGGATCCTCTTGATAATGGGGCATGGGCCGTTCGAATTTATGTAAAACCTTACATCAATTTATTGTGGCTAGCTGGACTCATCATTATGTGTGGTGGATTTTTATGCATGAGTGATAAACGATATCGCACAGCCAAAAAAGACGTAATAGTATCGTCTAATGACGCCGTTACTGCTTAGGAATAAATTAATGAAACGATTTTTACTTTTTTTACCTTTAATACTGTTTATGGTATTAGGTTTTTTCTTATACAAAGGACTGTATTTAAATCCTCAAGCTATGCCGTCGGCACTTGAAGGGCAGCCTGTGCCTGAATTCAAACTTATTACAGTATCTGATACACAACGTGTGGTGACCAAAGCGGATCTCAAAGGTGAAGTGTATTTACTTAACGTATGGGGGACATGGTGTGGTGGTTGCCGCGTAGAGCATCCCTATTTATTAGATTTGGCCAAAAGTGGGTTACCTATATACGGTATCAATTTTAAAGATGAATTACCCGCTGCACAGCAATGGTTAAAAGATCTGAAAGACCCTTATCAATTTACAGTTTTTGATGTGAATGGCAGGTTGGCTTTAGACCTAGGTGTGTATGGTGCACCTGAGACATTTGTTGTAGACCATAAGGGCATAATTAGATTGCGCTATGCTGGCATCCTAGATTCGATTGCATGGAAGACGACAATTGAACCTTTAGTTCTATCGATAAAAGAAGAAGCACGCATAGGATCATTACAATGAAGACATTGATTACGATGGTGGCATGTATAGCAGTGCTATTACTAAGCACAATGACACAAGCTTCGTCAGTCGAAACCTATACCTTTACTAAGCCGGAATACGAAGTTAGGTTTCATATGCTTAATACAATATTAAGGTGTCCAAAGTGTCAAAACCAAAATATTGCAGATTCTAATTCGTTAATTTCTCAAGATCTTAGACGCGAAGTTAAAAGGTTAATAGAAGAAGGGCGCAACGACGAACAGATAATGGAATATATGGTGATGCGATATGGCAGCTTTGTATTATATAAACCAAAAGTAGAACGGATAACCTACCTACTCTGGTATGGGCCAATCGGTTTTGCATTATTTGGTCTATTAATGTTGGCATTCGTAGTTGTGCGACAGAAACGAAAGCGACAAGAGCATACAAATATTACATCATCTACGGATTCTGCATTGCTAAATGAGAATGAACAGGCTGATATTGAAAAATTACTAAATAAATAAAGCATTATTAACAATCTAAAGGACAACAATCGTTGTCCTTTTTTGGTTCTGTCTAAATGTTCATGTTAAAAAACTCCAATCGAATCGTTATTTAATCAATATGATGCTAATTCGAACGCTTGAAATTAAAATTGCAAAAAGCCCTTGCCAAGCATCACGATCTCTCTATAATGCGCCTCACTGAAACGGAGCAGAGCATCATTTAGCGGATAACGCATAATGAAGGCAGCAACGGTTTAGAGAAGAAAAACACTTCTTCGAATTATTTTTAAATCGCTTTTTAAGCGCTTCGAAAATAAAGCGAAATTAGTTGTTGACTTCAAATCGGGAAAGCGTATTATACGCATCCCAACGCAACGGACCACATGGCTCGAAGCGCTTCTCTCATCATAAGATGGTCGAGATAAAACGTTCTTTAACAATTTGTATTCAAATAAACTGTGTGGGCATTTGAAGGTA
>Ga0209291_1001300_pt1 | contig 22339 bp, 24 predicted proteins | sample GOMGulsemesocosm_FD_184633 | JGI IMG/M metagenome (GOLD analysis project Ga0209291, IMG submission 184633) | Methane-oxidizing microbial communities from mesocosms in the Gulf of Mexico - GOM9B Gulf of Mexico (SPAdes) (version 2) | ecosystem: Environmental > Aquatic > Marine > Cold seeps...
GTTCGCGTAAATATCAAAGAGCCTGAGATCGCTTCTCAATATAGAGCTCGTACATAAGTACGCATTTATTTCTTTGTGTTATGATTTTGATTGTTGACAAGGGGGAGTCCACATAAGTTGGCTGTTTTCGTTCCTCAACATTTGCTGAATTCACATTACAAGCCGCTTATTGCGGCATTAGGTGTTTCGTGAGATTGTATGTCTTTTCTGAGTAAATTATTCCGTTGGGAGCGAGGCAGGCAAGATTCGGGTTACGATAAAATTTTGATTTGCGGAGCAACTTGGCCTATAAAATTTGATACTTATTTGCTCAAATTCCCTGAAGGAAGTGAAATATCTCCACATACAGATAAAGTTGTTTCAGGTAAGCATTATCGGTTAAATATTGTAATAAAAAATGCAGTTGAGGGCGGTGAGTTTATTTGTTCTAGTCCAATTTACGAAACAAAACGGATTAAACTATTTCGCCCTGATGAAAGCGAACATCAAGTTTCAAAAATTGTAAAAGGCAATAGGTATTTACTTAGCATTGGTTGGGTAAAAAACACCTAACAGGCATTCAAGCAGGAAAATGATGTATGCCCTTTATAGCCACGTTGCTTTTATTAGGTATGGTGATAAAAATCAAGCTTGGGATACGCAATATAGCAAAACAATCAAGCGAGAATAAAAGCAGTGAGGTTCGTTCATAGCTATTTAAATAATAGTTTTTTTCCTGTTAATATGGGCATTATTTGCCCATAAAAACTTGGAGTTAACTATGGATATTGATAAAAATAAAATTAATGACGCAGCCTTAGCTTTATTGTATCCACGTTACATGATCATTATCGAGCATGGAAACAAATTGATTGGGAGGTGACTAATCGTTTGCATGAAAAGGGGTTAATTTGTGATCCTGTTGGTAAAACTAAATCTGTTGTATTAACAGATGAAGGACTCAAAAAATCTGAAGAGTTATTTCATAAATTGTTTTCAAAAAATTAAACAGCACAATGGGCATATAGAAAGTAATAAAGAATATAACAGTTGCTGTTTTTGTTACTCAGCATTTCGTCCACAATTTCCCCCTTTATCAGGCTGTTAATGCCTTACAGTAAATAAACCATGGAGTTATTGTTTTGATAAAAGAGCAAGGCTTTACATTAATCGAATTAATAATTGTTATCGTTATCTTAGGGGGTTTAGCGGTAACTGCAGCTCCCAAATTTAGTAACTTGTCTACAGAGGCTAGAATTGCAACCCTTGAATCTATCGAGGGAGATATCAAAACAACAATGTCGCTTGTGCATACAAAAGCTTTAATATTAGGTTTGACTGAAGGTGCGCAAGTTATGACTTTGGATAATGGGGATAATATAAACCTTGCCCATGGTTTCCCCGTGCCTGCTGACTTAAACAAAGTATTAGATATCTCAGGGCCAATGCTTTCAGTTAGTTCAGACTATTTTCCTAATTATCCAGTGTTGGTTTATTATTTTACTGGGAACCCTAACCCAAAAGACAATACTCCCCCTTTTCCTTTACCTAATCAAGGTACTGACTGCTTTGTTATGTATTCTGTGTCGACGCCTAATATTACTCCATACGCAGGTACACGAATTATGAGTAATGGCTGCTAACAGAAACGTTTAACAAGTTAACGTCATTCTAAATGAAAAGAATTTATTATGGGCAACGATGCCACTATTAGATAATAAAGTGACTTTAAGTGAAATTAACTCTAATGCCTCTAACACTACAAGATATAGTCAAAGGTAATTATTGAAAGTATTTTTTAATGACGAATAATATTAAGCAGTTAAAATTAACCTAAAAAGCACAAACGATAAAATATGTGCACTCTAGAAAAACTAAGTAAAGGCCATAGGCTAAGCTGATTTACTCAAAAAACAGACAGTTTAGCCTAAATAAATACATCCCGGTGATACCGGTAAATAATTAAATTAAACACATAACAACACACTTAAACGGAGAATGAATCCACTATGGATATTAATCAAATTACGACTTTATTAGGTTGGTGTACTGCTATTAATATAGGGATTTTAGCATTTTCAGCAATATCCCTTTTCATATTTAAAGACTTAGTACTCAAGACCCATAGTAAATTATCTGGTGTAAATACATCAAAATTACCTACTCTGTATTTTTCATACATGGCAAACTATAAAATAGGAATTCTCATTTTAAATTTGGTGCCATATATAGCATTAAAACTTATGATATAGAGGCTATATCAGCATTATACTCAGTTAAATCGGGGGCACAGTTTTGTCTGTTCAGCTACGTTTCCCCTTTGGCAAAATATTGCATAACAAGGTGCTATATAAAATGAAACTATTTGCGTTTATTTTAACATGTATGCCCTTTTTCACTTGGGCTGAGATCGATCTCGTTATAGTCGATAAATCCGAGAATAAAATGTACCTCTTAGATAAATATAAGGTTATCAAAGAGTATCATGTTGCATTTGGCAGGAATCCCAAAGGTCATAAAGAACAAGAAGGTGACCAGAAAACACCTGAAGGCATTTATACCTTAGATTATAAAAAAGAGGACTCCTCTTTCTACCGGGCTATGCATATAAGTTACCCTAATAAAGCTGACTTGATTAACGCTAAAAATAAAGGTGTTTCAGCTGGGGGCTTTATTATGGTTCACGGCCAACGAAATAACTTAGCTGATATTTCGATATTAACTCAAAAATTTAATTGGACAAACGGCTGTATCGCTTTAACCAACAGCGAGATGGATGAATTTATGGCATTAGTAAAAGTTGGAACAAAAATTAATATTAAGTGGTAAATTTACGTTTGTCTCGAATCTATCTCAATTGAGAGTACCCATTATTCATAATGCATATCGAATAGAGTCAATTTACGGTAAGATGCGCCATTCTTTTACTCAATGATGTATAGCTATTAATATTAAAGATGTATCAAAAACGGAAGTCACCTGTTCAAACTGCCAAGCGAACTGTTGTCGTTTAGAGGTGATGCTTATTTCCGACACCGGTGTTCCTGAGCAATACATTACGGTAGATAATTGGGGCGGTGAGACTATGTTGCGTTTAGAAGATGGGTGGTGCTCAGCTTTAGACCGGGAAACTTATAGATGTTCAATTTACGAAAATCGACCTTGGGGCTGCAGAGAATTCGAGATGGCCTCATATGAATGTCATACTGAACGAGCAATCCCTATTGTCTTTTCATGCTAACTATTTAAAATCTTAATATCCGTTTTTTCTAAATTAATGGAAACGCCTTATGAGCAAATGTTGATTTCCACCCACAGACTTAAGCGTAAGGACTTCGCTCTATTAAATATTTTTCATATATCCAAGTTTTTAGGTTAGTATTCCACCTGTAGTTTTTTATGTACTAATAAGGAAATTTAATGAATAACGATATTAAAGGGATGTGCCTTTTTCTGGGCTTAATTGGCATAGGTTATGCTTTGCTATTAGTGTTACTCACTGTATTTACAGGTGCTAAAATAATTAAAAGTATTGTAATCATCTCCGTATTTTCTTCAGGTCTAATAAGTCTAGGCCTGAGTGCGCAAGTTAAAAAGCGCCTGTTCAATTACACTACCGCTTTTTTAACCAAATAGTTTAGAACCAAGGCCTACTTATATTTGCTTATAGTTGGGCCATTAACTATTTACCTTTTTTGTTTCCTTTGTGAGAAGTAACTATGGATAATTATTTTTGGTTTTCAGTACTAGTCGCAGTTAATGCCTTATTAATAATCATGTTAGCAATGAACGTATCAAGGCTCAGGATTAAGTATAAAATATCATTAGGTGATGGTGATAATAAAACTCTAATGGCGGCCATAAGAGCCCACTGTAACGCAGTTGAGCAGCTTCCTACCTTCGCCCTTGTTATATTAGCATTTGCCCTAGTAGAAGCCTCTACAAGCACACTGGCAACATTAGTAATAGGCTTTACATTAGCTAGGTTGTGCCACGCCTATGGCATGCTCTATCGTGTTTTTATAGCGAGAAGACTTGGTGCAGGTTTTACCTATATTTTTCAGGTGACTGCTGCAATATACCTAGGTATAACATTACTTAAATTTTAGACTGCACTTATACCCATTGTATTAAATGATTACTCGCTCGTAAGGTTGGAATAGACCTTACAAAATCACAACCCTACTGATACTAGTTTACAGCCATCTAATAATTAGATCGCGCTATACTGAAATATAGATAAAGTTTAAAGAGGAAATCAGGCAGTGGATATTCGTCAAATTGGCTGGAGAGAAACTATCCCTGTTCGACATCGTGTTTTATGGCCTAATAAACACGAAACGTTTTGTCACGTTGCGGAGGATGAAATGGGTATTCACTTTGGCGCTTTTGTAAATGATATTTTAGTTTGTGTTGCTTCTATATACATAGATGGTAATAGGGCCCGGTTGAGAAAATACGCTACAGAATTTAAATTTCAGGGGTTAGGTATCGGCTCTGCAGTATTAAATAATGTGATTACATATCTAATAACACTCAACATTGATTATTTTTGGTGTGATGCGAGGGAGTCAGCATTTAGTTTCTATCAGCGCTTTGGTATGACTAAAGAAGGTGTTCGTTTTTATAAAGCTGAAGTGCCCTACTTCAAAATGGCTATGAACATTAGTCCTGCTGGCCGTACTGATAATACTAGGGCTTAGGTTGAGGTTAAGAGTAAAATTAAGAAATATTAAGCCAACATTTTTATAGTACTACCTAATGCAACTAAATGAGGATATATGATGGAAGTTAAAATATTTACCAAAATTTTACGTGCAAAAACCGGTTTCCTTCCAAACACAGATACTGCAACAGATCACGGGTTAGAGGGAGAAATCAACATTTGGCTACCTACACAACCCAATATCAAAATTCAAAACATCACTCAATCTCAAAGTGGAGGTTCCTTTCAACCATCAACTATTGTAATAAGTATTTGGTATACGTAATAAATATAATTAAAATTGTTCTTCACAAAAAACGTACCTCTCTTGGGTTATATAGTCAAAATGTCAGAGTATTTTGCAACAATCAATTGGCATATAGCCTGCGATAAATCTTATACCCTCGCAAGCTAAAGATGCAGGATTCAACTGGAACTAGAAACATCTTTAGGCAAGGCATTGATTGGAGAGAATGGTTGTTCCAGTTCCATTGTCGAAATTAATAATGCCGCTTGAAACGTTTCTAAACCAACCCTACGGGGACATCTGAGCAAACCAATGGGTATTTGACGGAGGCATTACTGTTCAAGCATCTTTTCCCCGCATGTGGTTCCCTTCCCTATTCAGTTGCCGACAATGTTGATTCTTATACGGATAGTGCCTTAGGTGTTATGGAAAAAAATAAGCTGGCTAAAATATCAATGACCAAAGTCACCTTGAGACCTCATGTTGTATTATACCAATTCCATTAAATTATTGCCCACATGTGCTGGTTAAAATACCCCAAGAATTCGTTGCTCTCAATTCCAATAACCAGCTATTGCTCAATCGAGCGCCTTACCTTGATTTATTTTTCCTTCGCACAACAAGATCACAAACTTAATGGAATTGGTATTATTGGTACTAAACTCCTAACACTGGCTCAGCTTGAAAAATGCACCATCAAGCCCATGAGCAATGTTTTATAGCCAACTCGGTTAAAACCCAATTTGTTACAGAAATTATCAGCTGATCTCGCTATATTGCTGCAAATATTTATTGAACGCTGATGTCTTTTAATCAACAAAATAAATGACAATAGCTTTTACCTTTCCACAAAAATGAAGTTAATACTTAGGTAACTGCCATTTTGCAAATGTATTTAATTGAGCTCTGGTAACCTCCAATGATTGAAGTATTTATTTTAGCAATAGCATTAAGTATGGATGCTTTTGCCGTATCTATTGGCCTAGGCGCGACAAAACACCAGAGTAAAATAGCGCATTTAGGCATAAAAGTTGCCTTATATTTTGGAGTTTTTCAAGGTGTTATGCCAATACTCGGGTATTTAAGTGGGAAAAGTGTGCTTAGTTGGGCGCAATCCTACACTCCCTGGATAGCTTTTCTGATGCTCTTTCTTATCGGGACAAAAATGATCTTTGATTCATTTTCAGCAGGTGTTGAAGAAGATATAAGTAAAATAACGCATAGAATTATATTCATACTCGCTATTGCTACCAGCATTGATGCTATGGCCGCCGGTTTTACCTTAACAATTTTACCCGTTAATCCTTTTATTGCTTGTGCAATAATAAGCATGATTACTTTTTTCTTCAGCTGGTTAGGTGTATTCGTGGGTACAAAGGGCGGGACCTGGCTTGAGAGTAAAGCCGAGCTTGTTGGTGGTGCTACCCTGATAGTAATGGCTTTAGAAATCCTTGCTACCTCTTAACTTGAATATAATTCAAATCGTGCAAAACCCTTTATTTACAGCCTCCCTACCATAATGAACAGCACTTCCCAGACAAAAAACTATTAAGTACTCGTAAAAAGCGCTACCGTTGTACTTAGTTAATTATACCAAGCTTAACGCTAATCTTTCGGTAAAAAATAAGGACATATTGTGCTAGAAAACATATCTGAAAATTCAAAATCTTTGTTTTTACGTGATTTAATGCAAAATTATGTAGGACAACAGGGCTTAGGCTCGATGCCAAAAGCTGATCTTGATGCTCTCATTATTCATTTATATCTAAAATATTCTGGTACTCAGAAAGTTGATGTTTTTGCGCTATCAGAAACGTTCAAGATTAAGGAAAGCCGAGTAAAATCTCTAGTCGAGACTGGTTGGATTAAATTCTCAGGTAAGGATGAAATAGAGGTTTGGTTAGACATTATTTCCTCTTTATCTAGAGTATCTATTGAGCTTGAAAGCCTAGAGAAAGGACAAGTTCGTTTCAAATTAGAAAACCCCGCTCACTTTCGATACTTTCAAAAGCAAGTACGTTTACTTGAAAGCACTGCCAGTTACTCCCCTTCATCTGAACAAGTTGTCACACAATTTGATGTCTTTAATAAGGTAATTAATCGCGTTTACCTCTCGGTTCTTACAGACTCTCAATCAAAAGCTAATGATGCTATTAAGGCAATTTATAAACGCATTCGAAATGACATTATTGGTCCTGAGCGGTTCGAAACTTACCGTACTGGTGAAAAACAGAAGTCACCACTTGGACAATCGATTAGCAAAGCTGCAGAGTTAGCTGGCATAGCTTCTTTAGTGATCAGTGTATTTGGCGGTAACCCTGTCAGTCCCGCTGCGCTGAAAGTAATGAAGTAATGAAGTAATGAAGTGCAAGTTATCCCAAGAAGGTAACACAGTGGTCTATAGTAATAGAGGTTAGGAGGTACAGTATGACACCACGTGAAGTAATTAATTATGTTGAATTCCCAGCGAAAAACATTCCCGCAACAAAGGCATTTTTTGAACAAGCCTTTGCTTGGAAGTTTGTTGACTATGGCGAAGAATATACCGCTTTTAGTAATTCAGGTATTGAAGGGGGCTTCTTTTTATCGGAGTTAGTATCAAGTACCGCTAGTGGTGCAAGCTTATTGGTACTTCTCAGCGATGATTTAGAAGACACCGAACGTCGTGTAAAAAAAGCAGGTGGTCTTATTAGCCAAGCTATATTTTCTTTCCCTGGAGGCAGACGCTTTCATTTTACTGAGCCCAGTGGTAACGAATTAGCGGTTTGGTCACCTGTTAAGGCCTATATTGCTTAGCCGAAAACCTTACAACCAAATGATATTTAATAGAAAACACAATAAAAACCATTGTGTTTTTTGTCTCTCTCGACTCAATTATCTGAACTATTGATGAATAATACAGGCTCAAGTGCCAAGCTTTGCATTGTTAAATGTGTATTTTAACAATGCAAATGGTCTATTCGGGTCTAGCTCTTCTTTTGTACGCTTGTTCGTAACTAAAGATCATAATAATAGCGCCTAATAATGCACTACTGCCTGCCATAATAAAGGCATTATCGGCTCCTGCACCGTCAAGCCACAATAAACCGGCAACAAATGCTCCAATAGCCCCGCCAACACCGTAAACGCCGCCTAAATAGATACCTTGACCACGACCCTGTTGTGTTTTGTCAAAATGTGAAGAAACAAATTGCATACTGGCACTGTGATAAATAGCAAAGCTAGCAGCGTGGCTCAATTGTATTAGCCCAAGCCATAGGACAGAGCTAGCGACTTCAGGAGTTAAAAACCAGCGTAAAGCCGTTATTCCTAAGCTAAAAATGAGTAGTGCATTCACAGAGAAACGCTTAAAAAGTGCACCCATATAGATAAATGCGATCACTTCCGCAACCACGCCTAAAGAAATAAATAAGCCAACGGCTAAGCCTGAGTAATGTAGATCACGGAGGAAAAGTGCAAAAAATCCATAATAGGGGGCGAAGCTAACTTGTAATAATAAGCCGGCGATAAAAAATCGTATAAAACGGCCATCAAACAGTTTTGGTAAAATATTGCTCTGTTGAGTTAGTTTGTCTTGACTGCTCGCCTGAGGTTTTATCGGTTTGTTTGATTTTAACACTAAAGTGCTAGCAAATAAGCCAGCTAAAATTACCATGCCAATACCAGTAAAAACTTGATAACCATAAACACTCATCAATTCGCCAGATAAAATAGCTAAGGCGATAAAACCAAGGCTTCCCCATAAACGCACTCGGGCATAAATTTTATTACTACGGCGCATGGACGTTATAGTATGCACTTCAAGTTGCGGTAAAATAGCCGTCCAAAAAAGTGTAAAAAGTGCTAAACAAAAAGTGATTGGCCAATAATGATTAAGCCAAAACAGAACGCTAAAACTAAGCAGTGCTAAAAAGGCGCCTAGTCGAATAATGAATAAGGGGTTTTCAGTTTTATCAGCCAGCGTGGCCCATAAACTAGGCGCAACAATTTTTGTCGCGGTAATAATAGCGAGGATCTCACCAACTTGGCGTGAATTAAAACCTTTGCCATCAAGAAATATTGATAAAAAAGGGGATATTAAGCCAAGTAGCGCAAAATAGAAAAAGTAACTTGATGATAACCGAAGAAACACCATCTTAAAGAGTGCCAAGCAATAGAGCCTTATGGTAGATAATAATTACGAGTCATAACCCATAACTGTTAGCTTATGCGTTATAGGTTATGGGTTATGGGTTATAGATAAATTGAACGGCTAAAATACGAACAGGTTGAGTGTTTTCTCACAATAATGAGTGGCATTCAACCTGATACTTAAGAGCATAACTTGTAAGTTATACGCTGGCCGCCATTATACTGTAGGCTCAATATTGGGGGTATTACATTGAACATCAGCATTTTGGCCACGGTGGCGTAAAAAATGATCCATCAATGTAAGCGCCAACATGGCTTCAGCAATAGGAACAGCACGAATTCCTACACATGGATCATGACGACCTTTGGTAATAATATCCGTTGCTTCACCTGTTAAATCAACGGTTTTACCGCTTACACCAATACTTGATGTAGGTTTAAGTGCTAAATGAGCGATAATTTGTTGCCCTGATGAGATACCACCTAAAACACCGCCAGCATGATTACTTGAAAAACCTTCCGGGGTAAGTTCATCTCTATGCTCTGAGCCTTTTTGATTTACCACAGCAAAGCCATCACCTACTTCAACACCTTTTACGGCATTAATGCTCATTAAACCATGAGCGATATCGGCATCTAAGCGATCAAAAATAGGTTCACCTAAACCAACCGGAACATTCGTCGCAACGACGGTAACCTTCGCGCCAATAGAGTCTTTGGCTTTAATAATTGCTCTTAAATGTTCATCAAGCTGTGCTAGTTTGGTGTTATCCGGAAAGAAAAATGGATTCTCTTCAACACTTTGCCAGTCAACTGAATTAACATCAAATGGCGCGCCATTTGGTCCACCAGCAACAATGTCTCCAATTTGAGTAACACACGCTTGGATTGTCATACCAAATTTTTCAGCTAGGTATTTCTTCGCTACTGCACCTGCAGCAACACGCATAGCAGTTTCACGAGCAGAAGAGCGACCGCCGCCACGATAATCACGTAAACCGTACTTCTGCCAATAAGTATAATCGGCATGGCCTGGACGAAAACTTTGTGCAATATTGCCATAATCTTTTGAACGCTGATCAGTATTTTCAATCATTAAGCCAATAGGTGTACCTGTTGTTTTGCCTTCAAAAACACCAGAGAGGATTTTTACTTCATCCGCTTCTCTACGAGCGGTCGTATAACGTGAGGTACCCGGACGACGTCTGTCTAAGTCAATTTGTAAATCGGCTTCAGATAACTCAAGCCCTGGTGGGCAACCATCAATGATAGCGCCTAGACCTAAACCATGACTTTCACCAAATGATGTCACTGTGAATAATTTTCCGAAGGTATTACCTGACATTTAACATTACCGCCTATTAATTTATTTTTATAAACAAGCATAAACAATATAATATGACTTACGCTTAATTCCATACTTATCTGGGTTACTTGAAAACAACTACAGTGCTGTTCTTATGGTAATACTGCCCCAGTAAAAAGCTCTGCATGTTTTTCTAATTGCGCCTTATTTAACATAAAGACACCATGACCACCGCGTTCAAATGTTAACCATGTGAAATCTACTTCTGGGTAGAGTGCTTCAACATGATATTGTGAATTGCCGACCTCACATATGAGTACACCTTCATCATTGAGGTGCTGGGCACCTTCTGCCAATATCACGCGTACTATATCTAAACCATCTTCACCACAACCTAAGCCCATTTCTGGCTCATGAGTAAATTCGGCCGGTAAACTCGCCATGTCTTCTTCATCGACATAAGGTGGATTAGTAACAATTAAATCATACCTTTGCCCTTCAACCCCAGAAAAAATATCAGATTGAATTGGAATAACTTGTTCACTTAAACCATGATTCTCAATATTTAATTGCGCTACGTTTAACGCATCAATAGATAAATCAATAGCATCAACTTCTGCTTCAGGGAAATAGCTTGCACAAGCGATGGCAATACAGCCACTTCCTGTACATAAGTCCAATATCCTTTGTGGTGGCTCTTGCTCACTAAAATATGGGCTAAAATGCTTTTCAATCAACTCACCAATAGGTGATCTAGGTACTAAAACACGTTCGTCGACATAAAAAGGTAATTGTGCAAAATAAGTCAAGTTAGTGATATAAGCAATTGGCTGCTTTGTTGTAATGCGCTGTTGAAAAAGTTCTAAAATATTTTCTTTTTCCTGCTTAACTAACCGGCACGTCATTACATCTTCACTCATCTCATCAGGCAAAGATACGGCATACATCACTAAGGTGAGTGCTTCATTCAAAGCATTGTCATTGCCATGACCATAAAAGAGTTCTGCTTGATTAAATAAACTTGCGCCATAGCGACAATAATCAGCAATAGTGTGTAACTGCGTTGTGATATCTTCAAAATTAGTGCTACTCACACGGTATTCCTTCTTTGGTATTCCTGCCAAGCTTTCTTTATGGCGGTTATTTATATGTTACATGTAAGGCAATCTGGATAAAACTCAGTTATTGCATCACTATTATATGAATACTGCATCAGTACGGCAATATTACTGGACTCACTGCACACCCATATTGAAAAATACACTGCGCGATTAATTATATGTATTAGTCCTAAAATGTTTTACACTTCATTTATGAAAAACAAAGCCTTAAAAACCAAACTTTCGACAATAAAAACTAAGCTACGTGCACATAACGAAGCGAAGAAAAAAAGTATTGCTCAAAAAGAACCTGCTGAAATAATGAAAGAGCAGCCATGCGATAATGAAAAACTTTTTGCTGAGGTTGTCAGCCAAGTTAAACCACTAATCAACGACACTGTTCGGTTAATAAGAAGTGGCGCTAAGTCTAACACTTCCCTAAAAAATGACCAAGGAGATAACCAGTCAAATAAAGCCATTGCACAATTTCATTTTTCCGATGAGTTCGAACCGGATTTACATAAACAAGGCCCAATGAAATATGTCCGCGAAGGTGTTGATAGTTTTGAAGTAAAAAACCTACGCCGTGGCTATTATAGTCCTGATTTGATTCTTGATTTACATGGCTTAGATCAGCACCAAGCAAAAAAAGAACTCGCTGCCCTACTTTATGCCTGTCAAAAAGAGCATGCGCAATGTATATGTGTTGTTCACGGTATTGGCTCTCATATTTTAAAAAATAAAGTGCCTCATTGGTTGGTGCAACATCCTGATGTAATGGCATTTCATCAAGCTCCATTAGAATGGGGCGGAAATGGCGCAATATTGGCGTTAATTGAATTAAAAGATAAATTTAATCGAGACTAACGCACCACAACAGCGCCCAGCCTTAACATAAATCTAATGGCGAAACTAAACGGATAAACTGTCCTTGCATCTTATCAAGATCGTAAGTTATGTGAGCAATGCCTGCAGTAGAAAAAATAGGAGCATTACCAGACTGAGTTAATTGGGCAACTAAATAACTCACTAATGGCATATGTGAAACAATAAGTAGCGTTTGCTCCTTAACATCTCCTTGTTGCCTTAACGTTTCCTGGTGCTCACTACACCAACCATCAATAAAGTCATGTACCTGCTTAGCATCACCTGCCGGAGTGATAAAATCTAAGGTGGTAATAGCTGTTTGCATTGATGCGGTAACAATGGCACACGTCTGTTGAGCTCGAGCATAGGGACTAACAAAGACTTGCGTAGGGTTGATCTGCATTTTTCTTAACCAGCTAGCCATCATTGTCGCTTCTAATTCACCTTGCTTGGTTAACGCTCTTTGACTGTCATCACGACTACCGTGCTCAACAAAACCTTGAGCTTCACCATGTCGCATTATAAAAAGTTGCATTTTTTCTCCCACCGATAACCACGCATAATTTTTTTCTGCCAGCATCGGGGATAATTTCAATTTTCAGCTTTTTTTACAGGTTTTTCAGCTAAAGTATTGAGTCTGAGTTATTTTTCCGGCTATAGTAATAGAAATGAACTTGCATTAATAACATCAGTTAAGAATAAATAGGTTTTTTTTATTCCTTTAAGTAATTAAGGGATTGCTTTTACTCCCTGTTAATTTCATAAACTATCCATTTTCTCACTATGCACTTTGCTGTGTAAAGTGTTATTCGGAGCCTTGGTTTTGAAGCAAAGCCCCAATGATTTCAAACAATATCAAGCAATTACTCTAAACAATGGTTTACGTGTTTTGCTTATTCAAAATGATGAAACGACTAAGTCAGCCGCTGCCTTAGCGGTTAACGTTGGTCATTTTAATGATCCCAAAGATAGACAGGGCCTAGCGCATTTTTTAGAGCATATGTTGTTTTTGGGAACAAAAAGTTTTCCTGACGGCAGTGAGTATCAAAAATTTATCAGCCAACACGGTGGTAATCATAATGCTTGGACGGGTACCGAACATACTTGTTTTTTCTTCGATATCACAGCCACACATTTTTCGACTGCTTTAGAACGTTTTAGTGAATTTTTTATCGCACCATTACTTGCCGATGACTTTGTTGTTAAAGAGCGTGAAAATATAGATGCCGAATTTACCTTAAAATTAAAGGATGACATCAGGCGTTTATATGATGTCCACAAAGATACGGTTAACCCCAAACATCCGTTCTCTCAATTCTCCGTTGGCAATCTCGATACATTAGCAGACCGTGACGGAGAAAATATTAGCAAAGAGGTGCAAGATTTTTTTCAACAGTATTATCGCGCCCAATATATGACATTAGCACTTGAAGGCCCACAAGATTTAGCTGAGCTTAATAGCCTAGCTGAACAACTATTTGGGGATATAAAACCTGCTGATATCGCACTGCAAAAAATCGAACATCCTTTATATTTACCAAAACATCAAAAGATTAAAATTGATGTTTGTCCAGTTAAAAACGATCATCAGCTCATCATCAGCTTTGCCATGGAAAGTATTGACCAATATTATCAAGACAAACCTGAGTCAATACTCGCCTATTTATTAGGTCATGAAGGTGAAGGAAGTGTTTTATCTTTACTAAAGAAACATCAATGGGCCCTAGCATTGACTGCTGGCTCAGGCATCAATGGTTCAAATTTTAAAGATTTCAATATCAGCATTGCTTTAACTGAATTGGGAGAAACTCACCTTAATGAAGTCGTCGATATAGTCTTCGCATATATTACTCTGCTTAATAATAACGATATAGCTGAATACTATTATCAAGAAAAACAAAAAATCACTAATTTAGCCTTCATTTATCATGAAAAAATGCGGCCATTAGACAGTGTTAGTCAACTTGTCATTAATATGCAGCACTACCCAGAAGATGATTATATTTTTGGTGACTATGTCATGACTGGAATGTCACAAGTAAATATCAAAAAGTTACTTAGTTATTTAACCGTTGATAATATGAGGCTCATGCATGTTAGCCAAAATAATACCTTTTCTAAAAATAGTTTTTGGTATCAAGTGCCCTATCATGTGACACCCATACCAAAGCAGCAATTAGCCACTTGGCGAGATATTAAAGCGACAAACCATCAACATATTGAAGGCTTATGTTTACCAGCCCAGAACCCTTATATTGTGGAAACGCCAACACTATACCAAGCAGAGCAACAGACTGATGCAACTGAAATAAAGGCCAACATTCCTGAAAAAATAATCAATAAAAATGGTTTAGCTGCTTGGTTTAAACAAGATCGTACCTTTAAAGTGCCTAAGGGTTATTTATATATAGGCATCGACTCACCTTTTGTTGTTGACAGTGTTGCTAATATTGCTATGACACGCTTATTTGTCGACTTATATACTGATACCGTCATAGAAGAAAATTATGACGCCGAATTGGCCGGAATTCATTATCATCTCTACGCCCATCAAGGCGGAGTAACTGTTCAATTGTCAGGTTACAGTGAAAATCAGCATTTATTATTAGCTAAATTATTGAGGCGCTTAAAAAGCCATAAAGTGACAGAAGAGCATTTTAACTTATTCAAAAATCAGTTAGTAAAACATTGGCAAAACAGTGATAAAAGTAAATCAATATCGCAATTATTTTCCGCTTTAAGCGCTGTAATGCAACCAAATAATCCACCAAGTAAATCGTTAGCGTTAGCACTGAAACAAGTCACATTTAGTCAGTACCTGAGTTTTAGCCAGCACCTTTTTGAAGAGGTAACATTAGAAGTACTAATTCATGGTAATTGGCAGATTGGCCATGCACAAAAGTTATGTGCAACCATTGAAGAGGCCTTTAAAGGTAATGTAAATGAGCGGTATGCAATACAATGCCCTGTAACTGATATTAAAGCTAAAAAAACACTGTTATTACCGATGACTCTACCTGAGCATGATCACGCTAGTGTGCTTTACACCGCCTTTGAACACAAAGACGATAACACTGTTGCACTTACTATGATCACTAGTCATATTTTATCGCCATTATTTTTTCAGCAAATGCGTACAGAAAAGCAGTATGGTTATTTAGTGGGTGTCGGTTATGTGCCGATCAACCGCTACCCTGGCATCGCTTTTTATATTCAATCACCCCATTGTGACGCTTATAGTCTGGCTCAAGCAATGGACGAGTTTATTAGTGACAGTGTTAGCGTGCTCGATGATATTAGCAGCGAACAATGGCAACACCTATTACATGGTTTGGCCAGTCAGTTACAAGAAAAAGACCATAATCTACGTATTAAAAGCCAACGATTTTGGGCAGCAATTTGTAATAAAGATGAAGCGTTTAGCCAAAAAGAAAACTTACTACAAGCTGTACTTAATTTGACCTTAGCGCAAGTTAAGACATTTGTTAAAACACATTTGGTCAGTGCCTGCCAGCCCGATAGGTTTATTCTGTACTCACAAAGTGATGCACTAAAAACAGAAAATAGACCTAAAGGTGAACTCATATCCGACGTTGCCGCATTCATTAAAGCTAGCCCAACGAAATTTTGATGGCTAATACCAATTCCATTAAATTATTGCCCACTTGTGCTGGTTAAAATAACCCAAGAATTCGTTGCTCTCAATTCCAATAGCCAGCTATTGCTCAATCGAGCGCCTTACCTTGATTTATTTTTCCTTCGCACAACAAGATCACAAACTTAATGGAATTGGTATAATAGTGGAAATAAAGCTAACAAAAAAGGATATTGAGTATTGCTGAATATGTTGTTCAACAATTCTCAACAGCCTTATATTATTTGGCTTATATTCCCTTTATATTGCTGTTTTAGCTTAATAATATCGCGATAGGCTATTTTATTAAGCTAAATATTCTCAGCTGTATATACCTTATTTAGGGTAATAGCTTTGATCGTTTTGCGCCATAGTGACTAAAGCTTCACATGGAGCATAACGCTCTCCGTGTTGCTCAGCCCATTGACTTAATTGTGCAACGACTGATTTCGCGCCAATTTGATCAATATAACGTAATGGCCCACCTAAAAATGGTGGAAAACCAATACCAAAGATAGCGCCAATATCACCATCTCTAGCATTACGTACTATACCTTCATCGACACAACGAGCTGCTTCATTTAACATCATGAAAGTACAACGTTTGCTAATTTCAGCGGCTGATAAATTACCCGAAGGCTTAATTGTTAATAAGCTATAAATAGACTCATCTACCTGTTTTTGACCTGCTTTTATACCTTTCAGACGATTTTGTATAGTTTTTACCAAGCTATCTTTTTTATATAAGTAAAAGCCCTTTTTGGCTTTTTTACCTAGCCGGCCATCGGCAAGTAATTTATCGAAAGCCGCAGGTGCAGCAAAGCGGTCACCAAGATCTGCTTGTAAGATAGGGCCAATTTTCGCACCTACATCAATACCCACTTCATCAAGAAGTTGCATTGGACCAACAGGAAAACCGAACTTAACTAGCGCCGAATCAATTTTATCGACGGGCTCTCCGTCAAGTAATAAAATAGCGGCTTCATTCATATAAGGCGCTAAAATACGGTTAACATAAAAACCCGCTTTATCTTTAACAACTATAGGTGTTTTACCCTGTTTTTTAGCAAACGCCACCGTATTAGAAATAGTTTGATCTGACGTTTTGTCATGAGGGATTATTTCCACTAACGGCATTTTATCAACGGGTGAAAAGTAATGTAGCCCAATAACATTTTCTGGCCGTTTGGCCTTAGCGGCAATTTTACCAATTGGTAAACTTGACGTGTTACTGGCGAAAATAGTGTTATCGTGGCAATTGTCTTCTACTTCGGCCACCATATTTTGCTTCAATGTTAAATCTTCAAATACCGCTTCAATTACAATATCTAGAGCTTTAAAACCGGTGTAGTCGATACTACCAGTGATCATAGCTAATTGTTTTTGCATTTCACTATTGAGTAAAAAACGACGTTTTACTTTTTTATTCAATAGTTGATAGCTGTATTTTAATGCTTGGCTGATACCTTTGTGATTAATATCTTTTACTCGTACTGGTACATTCGCTTTAGTTGCTGTTACAAAAGCAATACCGCCACCCATTAACCCGCCACCAAGTACACCTGCTTTGGCAACTTTGTCAGGCATAACATCAGCAACACCCTGTTCTTTTTTCATTGCCGTTGTGGCAAAAAATAACTGGCGAAGCTGTGCTGACTCATCACTCATGACAAGATCTGCAAAATGCTCTGCTTCTACTTTATAGCCATTTTCGAGTGAAAATTCGATACCAGTTCGGATACAATCAATTATTTTCGTTGGTGCAGGATAATTACCTTGGGTTTTAGCTAACACAGTTTTCTGTGCCTGCTGGTAGACGATATTGCGCCCAACAGCATTGTTCTCAAGCAATTTATCCATTAAGCCTTGTTTACGTTTTGCATTACTTTTACCACGTTGGTGTAAAGATATTGCTTTTTGCTCCGCAACCTCAAGTAATACACTGCTTGGCACAACATCATCAACTAAGCCTGATTTTAATGCCTGTTTAGCTCGTAGTTGTTTGCCGGTAAGCATCATGTCTAAAGATTTTTGCAACCCCACCAACATAGGTAAACGCTGAGTCCCACCACTACCGGGCAATAATCCTAATTGCACCTCTGGTAAACCTAAAGAAGTTTTTACGTTATCACTACAAATACGTGCGTGACATGCCATAGCAAGTTCTAATCCGCCACCTAAACACGTACCATCAATCGCGGCAACAATAGGAATAGGCAAGTTCTCAAGCAGTGTGAATATACGCTGCCCTTGTCGAGATAGAGCCACAACTTCTTCACGAGTCTGGCACGCATCAAGCATATTAATATCTGCGCCAGCGACAAAAGAGTCTTTTTTACCACTACAAAGAACGATACCTGTAATCGTTTTATCAGCCTTAATTTCTGCTAAAACTGCATCTATTTGCTCAGCAAATTCAGTTTTAAGGGTATTAACATTTTCCCCAATAACATCTATCACCAAATGAGCAACACCACTCTCTTGTCGAGCTAAGGTAAAAGCACTTGGCGCTGTATCATGCGTATCTACGTGAATAGCTTGTTCATTATCAGTTGAGTTTGTCTGTTTAGTCATTAATCTGTCTCCACAATCATTGCCGCGCCTAAACCACCAGCAGCACAAGCCGTAGTTAAGCCTACACCACCACCACGACGATTTAATTCATTAAGTGTTTGGGTAATAAGTCTCGCGCCCGTTGCTGCAAAAGGATGCCCATAAGCCAGTGAGCCACCCATCACATTAAATTTATCCATATCAATATCACCAATCGCTTTATCACGACCAAGGTGCTCTTTCGCAAATTTACTACTACCAAACATTTTCATGTTTGCTAATGCTTGGGCAGCAAATGCTTCATGCATTTCAATCAAATCTAAATCTGCTAAGTTCATACCCGCCCGTGCTAAAGCAATTGGCGTAGCATAACTTGGTCCCATCAACATATCTTGCCATACATCAATGGCTGCGAAACCAAAACTACGAATATAACCCAACGGTTTATAACCGAGCTCTTTCGCTCTGCCTTCACGCATTAATAATATTGCCGCACCACCATCAGTTAACGGCGTACTTGTTGCCGCAGTCACTGTACCGTGTTTACGGTCAAATACCGGTTTTAACTTAGCGTAACTTTCTAAAACTGAGTTTTCTCGAATACAATTATCTTTATCAATAAAGTTTTTATATGGTTCAGCATGTGCTGTCATGACTTCACCAGCTAATTTACCTTCTTGCCAGCTCTTTGTCGCTAAAGTATGTGATCTATGCGCTAATGCATCTTGATCTGCACGAGAAATCTGATAAGTTTTCGCCATTTGCTCAGCGGTTTGTCCCATAGAAATTCCCGTTGAGTATTCTGCCACAGCAGGAGAAACAGGTAATAAATCTTTAAAACCTAAACGACTTAACAATGAAAGCCTTTGCCCAAATGTTCTTGCTTTGGTTAAGTCAACTAACGTACGAGCAAGTCTTTTAGAAACGCCTACTGGAGCCACCGATGAAGAATCCGCACCACCAGCAATCCCCACATCAACATGACCAGCCATAATAGACTCTGCAACATTAACGGTTGATTGGAAACTTGTAGCACAAGCACGTGAAACACTATAAGCATCAGTACTGACATTCATGCCGGTACCCAAAACAATTTCACGAGCGATATTTGGCGCTTCTGGCATTTGAACTACTTGACCAAAAACAAGCTGGTCAATTATCGCAGGGTCAATATCGTGCTTTTGTAATAATTCGTTAACAACAATCTTCCCCAAATCAACGGCTGGTACACCATGAAAAGCAGTTGCTTGTTTAGCAAACGGTGTACGTAAGCCAGCGACGATTGCTATGCGCTCACCCGTAGAGGTGGTTAGTTTTCTTGTTGTCATTTATTACTCCAAACACGCAGATGTTATTTTAATTTTATTCTGAAACTCAAGAGGTCCGACCTCATGAAACTTACTTGATTTTAACTAAATAAAGGAAAAATTCAATCATTACCTGAAATCAAAAATATCTTTTATTAAGTTTTAGCATTTTATCAATATAAATATCTATTAAAATTTTGTTACTTATCACTTGTTTTCTTTCACAAAAACCTTATATAAAATACTAGCTTAATAAATAATAATTTTTCCCTTAGTTTAACGGCTAGAAAAATATAGCACTCTTAGCTGAGCGCATAGCCGAGTTACTACTAAGTTTCTATTCACAAAAAGTAATATTAAAAGAATTTATCCGTATGGCAATTGAACATTTTTCTACGTTAAAACAACATTTATCTTCACAAATCATTGGTCAAGAAGCTTTAGTTGAAAATTTGCTTATTGCCCTGCTCGCTGATGGACATTTAATTGTTGAAGGGCCACCTGGTTTAGCAAAAACTCGCGCAGTCAATGCGTTAGCACAAGGGCTAGAAGCTGATTTTCATCGTATCCAGTTTACCCCTGATTTGTTACCAGCAGATTTAACAGGTACCGATATTTATCGTCCAGAAGATGGCACTTTTGTATTTCAGCCTGGACCTTTATTCCAAAACTTAGTACTTGCCGATGAAATTAACCGTGCCCCCGCAAAAGTGCAATCGGCATTATTAGAAGCAATGGCTGAAGGACAAATAACCGTTGGCCGTAAAACCTATGACTTACCTGAACTGTTTTTGGTGATGGCAACACAAAATCCTATTGAGCAAGAGGGTACCTACCCGTTACCTGAAGCGCAGCTCGATAGATTTTTAATGCACATAGAAATTGGCTACCCTGACGCGATAAGTGAATTAGAAATACTAAAACTCAACCGTGGTGAAGCATTAAGTTCAAATGCTAGTCACAATAATGAGAAATCAACAGAAACAAAATCTAGTTTGCGGGTATTAAGTCAAAATGAAATATTTTCTGCACGTGCACAAGTATTAAATATTCATATGGCGCCTTCATTAGAAAATTATATCGTGGACTTGATTATTGCTACCCGTCAACCTGAAAAGTATGATGATAAATTAAGTACTTGGCTTGCATTTGGTGCTAGTCCTCGTGCCACTATTGCACTTGACCGTTGTGCCCGCGCTCGCGCTTGGTTACATAATCGAGATTTTGTTAGTCCTGAAGATATTCAAGCAGTATTCCATAATGCCCTTAGACATAGAATATTACTTAGCTATCAAGCTGAAGCAGAAGGTATTACAGCTAACCAAGTACTTGATCATATTTTAACTCAGGTTGCTGTCGCTTAGCAGTTAATACCTAGTTACTTATGCTGAATTTGTTGTACCTAGTTAGTGCCAGTCAACATAACCATTGTTAATTATAGCCCGAATAATATGTCGAGCTATCAAGTAGAGTTACCCTATGTGGTTTGATCGTCAAAAAAAATCGTCTGAAAAGAACGCCAATGAAGACTCTTATCAATCTTCATTGGCAAGTTTGTATAGTAACGGTATAAGTTTATCAATGCAGGAGCTTCTGCAATATCAAAGTAAAAGTCGCTTAATTGACTTAGTTGGTAAAAGAAACATTCAAGGAAAACAGGCCGGTAATTATTTATCTCGTAGTAAAGGTCGCGGCATGGAGTTTGATGAAGTCCGTCATTACCAAACAGGGGATGATGTTCGTGCTATTGACTGGCGAGTTACCGCGCGTACAGGTAAAACTCATACAAAACTATTTCGTGAAGAAATTGAAAGACCTGTATTAATAGCCACTGATTTAAGCCAAAACATGCATTTTGGCAGTAAATTACTTTTTAAATCGGTACAAGCAGCCCATTTAGCCTCATTAGTTGCATGGCATGCAAAAGAACGTGGTGATCGATTAGGTGGTTTAGTTTTTTGTGATAAGCAGCATATTGAACTAAAACCTCGCAGTAGAAAGGCTGGGGTATTGCATTATCTACACGCCTTAACCACCTTAAATAACCAAGCGCGCCAAACAATCTATGAAGATAAAATTCAAGCACAAAATCAAGACCATGATAGCTTGGCGGCAGTCAACCCACATAGTTATGACTTCGAACAACACTGCGCTCGCTTACGACACTTAGCAAAACCCGGCTCACTGGTTTACTTGATTACGGATGGTCATGCCCTTCGTGATGAACAAAACAGTAAACATGCCATTAGGCATCTAAGTCAGGTTAGTCAACATTGTGAATTAGTGGTGTGTTTAATTAGTGATCCCCTAGAACAAAACCTACCAGAAAGTAACTTAAAGTTAGCGGTAACACTCACCGATGGCGTTAATCGCCAACAATTAACATTAGGCGACAAAAACACCGCAGCTCAGTATCAACAACAAGCTTTTAAGCAAGGTGAAAAAACAAACAAACTATTGCAATCTGCCGGTGCTCGCATAATTCACTTTAGCGCAGGGGAATCCCTTGA
>Ga0209291_1001301_pt1 | contig 22331 bp, 13 predicted proteins | sample GOMGulsemesocosm_FD_184633 | JGI IMG/M metagenome (GOLD analysis project Ga0209291, IMG submission 184633) | Methane-oxidizing microbial communities from mesocosms in the Gulf of Mexico - GOM9B Gulf of Mexico (SPAdes) (version 2) | ecosystem: Environmental > Aquatic > Marine > Cold seeps...
TTGACGTGCCACAACCGTGTCCATTACTTTTTCAATGCCATCACCACATCGATCTTTTTTAGACTGGTTCATCACTAAAGCTTGTAAAAAGGGAAGATCTTTGTCTTGCAGGTATTGACCTATTACCCCTAAAACTCTGCCGCATCGGACTGGAATAACAGAGTCGATGTTTGCCCAATCGTGATAGCGTTCATGTACCAATACGCACATTTCACCATAGGTAACGGTTTTTTGTTGTTTAGCTAATTGCACTAAAATGGGATAGAAGCGCACTGCCGAATGTACATCTAAGAGGGTGATATTATCGCCATACACCTTAGCATCTTCTTCTGCTAGGCTTGTCGTTGCGCTGTATAGTGCTTTTGTTTTGAATGTCATAATTCCGTTCTCGAATGTTTCTGTTTAATGGGTATATTATTGATAATTTAAGGCTGAAATTAGTTTGCAATATTGAAAGTCAAAAGCATGCTTATTCCCTTGCCAGATGGAAATAAATGATAAAGGGTCTTTATTTTGAAACGCTCACCAATGATATTTCCCGACTGTTCTATAGCGTCAAGGCTGCAATCTGAAATGCTATAGCCAACATCCCATGTTTGGTCACTGACCAACTCACCAAATTCGGAAGGGGAAGTAAAAATCCGTAGGCAGGAATACTTGCAAAGCGCCGCTTCGAGTTCGTTCTCATCAAAGCCAAAGAAGAGCGACTGTTGATAGATATGCTTTAGACCACGTATAAACTCAGCACAGCTATAATCTGTTGCCGTCACGGCACAATGAGAATCTGGTTCCTTAACACTGGGTTGCCACCACAATGTCGCTCGTTTTCGATCTTTTGCCCAGGTCATCAAGCCTGACTGAGGCTGTTGAATATCGATCACCACTAACATGGCATCTTGTGGGTTAATCGCTGTAATCTGATTTGGTGTGCGAATTAATAGGTTATCAGCTTCGAGTAATAAATCTGGTATTTCTGTTATCCACAACAACATTAAAAATAGTTCCTTCCTACGTGTAGACGAATTGATAACACACAAATTCTTGGTTGGTAGAATCAATAAATAGCGATACAAAACAGTCCGTTAGACAGGGTCATTATACCTAATCGATTGATTTGATCAATATAACCAGTTGGAACTTGATTAAAATCAATTGCTTTAACAAAAATAAACATATATTCCTTGCAAAAACAAACCACACACTGTCAACCAACATGTAGTTTATTCCTATCGGATTAATTACTATCAAAGGAGTTAAAATAACTGATGTCACTTAGTAACATTAATATTCCCGATGAAAATACAATTCAATCAATTTACGTGAACAATTCAATAAACTTCAATGGTATTTTCTTAAAATCAGCCAATACAGCGAGTTGTTTTCTTAGTCTTGAAATACAAACATAGACTTTATTAAGTTCATCGGCTTTGTTCCAATCAATAAACTCCAACCCAGCCATGATCAGCGTATCAAACTCTAATCCTTTTACATGTTCAGGAGATGAGAAATGAACAAGATATTTCTTTGACAAATCCACTTGCTTTGCTACGTAAGATTCTCTGAAATCTTCTTCAGCTAACCTAGCATGCAATCGTTGCTCAATCTTAATAGCAAGCGCTGTCGTTGGAAGAACGACCGTTATAGTTCTACCTTTCGGTTGTTGTTTGATAAGTTCTACTATTTTGTCATTCACGCTGTCAAAGTCGAGATCGACCAAGGAAATTTCATCTTGATTACGAGTATTACTTCGTAATATTTCCTTATGTTCTTCTACACATGACTGTAAACGTTTGTCGCCTTGAATTTCGGCTCTAAATACACTCGTTAACGCCATTAATTTAGGCCGATGCTCTTGACGCTTATTTTCAATTAATAAAGTTTTATCAATACTTCCTTGGTATTCAGCCCACACGGTGTTGGAGTCGTTATTGTGCGTTCATGCAGGTGTTTCATAATTTAACTAGACATAGTTTCGTCCACTTAGGTTTACCACGGTGCATTCGCGCAAATATACAAATCAACCTGAAACTTACGCCACAACCGACTCTTCAACTACCGCATTTGCATTAATGCTTCGCACGCAACTGAACAATTCAACCACCTTGTCTTCATCGAAGAAGCCGTAGGCGCTTTCATCGTGCATGTTGGTAAATGGTGGTTCGAAAATATGGGCGATGTCTAGCACGCCATTGCTTAACAGATACTCGATGATTTGATTCACAAAGTTAATTTGTTGTGGGTTGTAGGTATCTTTATCTAGAAATTTACTAAATACTTTTTTGGCGGCGGCTAAATCTAAACCAACTAATTCGCGAATAAACTTTCCTAGGGGCTGATTGTGCAGGATTTTTTCGCGATAAGTGGCTTGGTCTGACAAGCCGCTGGCATCAAGCAATAAACCTTCTAATATATCTAAATCACTTTGGGTGATTGGCTTGTTGCGTTTTAGCTTTTGAATGGTTAACTGCTCTTGATGCGACTTGATATACACTTCAATTTTTTTACGGTATTGGCTTAAATCAACATCGGTCGTTGCATACACCGCAGTTACGTCTTCAACGCCCATCACCTCATCTTCGAAATTGGTGTAAACCACTTCTTTATCGATACTATCAAGTGCAAACATCAGGTTACGCAGTTTTCGGCGCAAGTTTTCAAGTGTTGGTAAATTAATGTGCTGCCAAAACTCAAAAGTTTGAATGTCTTGAATCAAGATAAGATGAGCGGCCACTGCGGGAATACTGGTTTTAGCTTCTAATTTTTGACCAAATTCCATCACCCGCTTGCGTGCTGACTCCACTAACTTGCCCTGCTCTAGCAAGCCCAGTTGTAGGCTGAGTATGAGATTGTCAAAACGATTAGACAGCTCATTACTTGCCTCATCTTCATTAAACGTATCGGCTTCACTGGGTAAGGTTGATATCACTTGCTCAAGATCGGTGTATTTAGGATCGTTAATCTCTTCCCAATGCCCGCGTGTTAAAAAGGGTTCAACGGTGGCGCGTTGTGGGCGCACAATAAAGTTATCTAAATTCATGCCCGTCACTTTGTGGTGGAGCATATCAAGTTGATAATTCTTTAACTCGTTAAGTGCTTCATTAGGCTCTGCTTTCGTGCTGGCGCTGATTAAGGTGGTGAGTTTTACCCGGCGTTCAAAGACTTGTTGCGACAGTGATTTAGTCGCATTATCGGCCATGCCTTCAGGATTGGCGTTAAAAAACTCAAAGTTTTGGCAATAATCAAACACCTTAAAGGTGGTTTTATCATCCTTTGGGCCAAATAAGTTTTCACACAAACGGGTGCCGCGACCAATCATTTGAGTAAATTTAACTTTAGAGCGAATAACCTTGAAAAAAACTAAATTCACCACTTCAGGCACATCGATACCGGTGTCTAACATGTCCACCGAAATCGCAATCCTAAGCTGTGGGTTATCGCGATTAAACGCCGAGCCTGCCACTGAGAACTCATCAATTAAGGTTTGGGCATATTTATTTTTGTAGGTAATAACTTGCGCGAGTTTACCTGCCCATTTAGGGTAACTTTTGTCGAAACATGTTTGTAAAAACTCGGCATGGTCGTTGTTAGCGGCAAAGATAATGGTTTTTCCAATCACATCACCGCCCTCAACATGAATGCCGCCCAACGCATCGGGAGACATTAACTGCGCAAACATTTTCTCGGCGGTGTCGATGTTAAACAAGAATTTATTTAGCTCTGATGGCAGCACTTCGTCGCGCTCACACAACTCTTGTTTCTCTTCCCACTGCTCTTTTTCGTCATCGCTAAGAGAATCATATTGAATGCCGTCGTTAATGAACTTGGTGGCGACCGATATTTTGGTTGGTGGTACTAAAAACTTTTCGTTGTAGGCGGTTTCAGATTCATAGGCGTAAGTAGGCATGCCTGTTTGCAAGCCGAAAATGTCGTAGGTGTTTTTATCAACATCGCCCTTTGGCGTGGCGGTTAGACCGACTAAAAGACCGTCAAAATATTCAAATATTTGACGATACTTTCGATACACCGAACGATGCGCCTCATCCACCACTATTAAATCGAAATGACCCACCCCAAACGGGCGTTCATCACTGGGCTTGTTGAGCAAGTTATTCATGGTGGGATAGGTAGCAAAATACAATCGAGAGTCAACATGCCCTTTTTGCAGACTTGAATCTAATAGGGTGCTGCTGATGCGTGGCAACAAGGTGTTAAAGTTTTTCTTGGCTTGGGATAACAGCGCATTACGATCGGCCAAAAACAACACATTTTTAACCCACTGATGTTTAGTTAACAAATCAACCAAACTAATCACGGTACGGGTTTTACCTGTGCCTGTAGCCATCACCAATAAAGTTTTTCGCTCGCGCTCAGATTCAAACTGATGAAGAATATTAGTAATCGCGGCTTTTTGATAATGGCGATTGGTAATTTTGTCATCAATGACAAACGCAGGCTGTTCGTCTTGACTGACATCGCGCGAGAAAAATGGCAGTTTGTCGCCTCCGCGATTAATCATTAACGCCAATTCGTCTTTAGTATAAAAACCTTGCACGCTGCGTGGCGCGTATTGGTTATCGTCCCATAACAGTGTGTCGTACCCGTTACTGCAAAATATAATCGGCCGCACACCACTCATCTGTTCGAGGCAATCTGCATAGAGTTTAGCTTGGTGTTTACCACTGTCTGCGCTAAGCATGGTTTTTTTAGCTTCAACAACAGCCAACGCGTAACCATCATCGCCCCACAACACATAATCTACTTTTCCAGTGCCGCTGCTATTAGATGATTTTGGCATGCCTGACACTACATATTCAGTATCGCGTTTATCAGTGAGCGACCAGCCAGCTTCTTTTAGCAAGACATCGATAAGGTATTTTCGGGTGTCGTCTTCGTTATATTCGTGATGTGTTTCAACATGCTTGGCCTGCGCTTTGGCCGCCGCTATTTTTTCAAGCAATGCTTGATTGGCGGCTTTTAGGGCATCGTTTTCTTTGAGTAACTTAGCGTCATCTTGTCGCTTGGTGTCATCTTCACCGGCAAGCTGTTTTTCTAGGGCTTGAATGCGCTTAACGCTGCCAACTAATAGCTTGGCATCAATGCTGACGGTGTTAGGGATCAGTAATTCATCAAAGGGTTCAACGGTAAAGTTGGCACGATCTAATTCAGGTGTATAGGTTAACGTAAACCAGTACAGCACGTGATACAGCTCTTTCACCGCTTGCAGTGCATCGCGCGATTGTGGCGCAGACTTGTCATGCACCGCGCCATTGCCCACTTTAATAATCAGTTTAAGTTTGGCAAACAATGGATGGGGCAAGTTTTCTCTAAAGCCTTTATCATGAATAAGGCTCATTAACGCGGTGTCATGCGCTGGCCGCTGTAGCCAATTATCAATGTCAAAACAGGTGTGCACCATCAGCTCTAAGCAGTTACGGGCATAAAAACAACTGACCCGTGGATCGCCGTTAATATTGGCCTCGGCTTTTTGCGCCCGCGCTTGCAAATCACTTAATTGATCCCAAATCGTTAAAAACGAAAAGTTGCTGCTTAGTGCCTTTGCTGAAGGTGCTGACTGTGTTGACATTGATAACTTCCTTTTACTGTGCCGAGTTTGCTAATTGTTTAAATTATTGAGTGCTTACACGGCATCTTTGCTATTAAATGTTAATTCGCCTTTAAAGGCTTTTTGCATGAGGGCGTTGAATGCGTGTTCAGTGTTCTGAGTCTTAGTATCTTGTTGTTCTGAAAGTTCGATACATTTTTTAAATATAGAAACGAAAGCTTCTTGCTTTTCAACTGGCGGTAATGGCATTAATATTTTTTCTAACTTCCCTTTACTAATCATCCCTTTCATTGAATTAGTTGAGGCTGCCTGAATTAATTTTTTACCAACTAGGCACATCACATAAATGAATTCTGATGTAGACTTTCCAGTAATTGGAGTTAATGCATTAATTTGTTGGTTAAATGCCACTTCCTTTTCGGAGATAGCGACATTACCAATACACTCGGGACTTCCAGCGATACATGTCATTAAAATTGAACCTTTAGGAACAGTCCTTCCGACTTTCTTTCCTTCTTTGGAAAGGTACTCTTTGGCTACAGTCAAAACATGAGATGGAGTGTTGATGTTTCCTGATTTAATCCATTGGATATCATTACCATAGAAGTCTTCATTTGCCCGTGGTGGTGTATTTCCAGTTTCAACATCAGCAAATGATGAAAATTCAGCTACCGGCCACCCCTTAGGATTCGACACTGGATCGCCAAACATGTCGATAAACACTGATTGGGCTAGGTTGTTGAGTTCGGTGGCCATTAAGGCGCAGTCTTTACGCAGTTGGTCCGCTTGCTCTAACACCGCCGCAATTTTCTTTTGGGTGGCTAGAGGGGGGAGCGGAATGTAAGTTTCTTTAAGAAATTTAAAATGCCTACTATAACCAGCATCTTCTAACTTTAATTGCTTTAAATAATAAAATAGAAAATCTTTATCAGCTTCTACTTTAGGTGCCAATAACTTTACTCCGTCAGCACCAACTGCAAACTCTTCATGGATGAGTTTAAACACCTTCGTGTGATCTCCAAAGACAATGACGGGGAGATCAACACCAACCACTTTATTTTCTACTTTTGTATAACCTCCGAATAATTTTTTACCTTGATCGACCACTGGTAGTCTTTCACAAGGATCATAATTTTCTTTTTTTACTTTAATTCCTTTTGACGTTACATCTTCAAAAACATCAGTAAACGGCAATACTTTCCATGTTTCTGGAAATCTTAAAAACTCAGTAGGAATACTCATAACTCACCTCCAAAATCGTTGGTGAACTTTCCTTCTTTTTGTTCGACACTGGTTGAATCATCTATGAATAATCCAATAGTGGAACAAGCTGTCCCACTATTTACCATTACTAAAAACAGATTGTTATTTTGTAGGATCACAACATTCTCTCCAACGCAGCTACGCCGTCGCTCATCGCCTGTTGCAGATCTTTAATCCGCTTTAAAATCACCTTGGGGGCATCATAAGTGACTTCTTCATAAACCACTTCTTTGTAGCGATTTAAGCTCAAATCGTAATCATTGGCCTCGATATCACTAAAAGGCACCACAAATGATTGGGCGGTGGCTTTATTGGTATACTCGCTGCTGGCTTTATCCGTTAATGAGGCAAAACGCGTGATGATATCGCTAATATTATTTTGCTCGTGGCTTTCGACCTCACCGTCTTTCGCATTGGTGGCGTTAAACAGCGGCGCACGTTTGTCATCAAGCGAGTACCCGTCGGCTTGCATGTCATAAAACCATACGTTGTCGGTGCCGCCTGAGTTAGTTTTGGTGAAAATGAGAATAGCGGTGCTAACACCCGCGTAAGGCTTGAACACCCCTGAAGGCAGGGATATAACCGCTTCTAGTTTTTGGCCGTTAACGATTTTTTCGCGAATTGCTTTGTGCGATTTTGTTGAACCAAATAATACGCCATCTGGCACGATAACCGCTGCGCGGCCGCCTGGTTTGAGCAAACGCAGAATAAGCGCTAAGAACAATAATTCTGATTTTTCAGTCGGCTTTTTCTTTTTGACAATCACTTCATTGCCATCGGCATCTAGCGTTGTGGTTGTCGCTGCGGCTTTCTTGGCCGCTGGCGTTTTACCAAGGGCGCGTAATAAATCGGCCGAGACGATGTCAAAGTCAACACTGCCTTTAAACGGTGGATTGGCTAAAATAAGGCTGTATGCTTCTTTAATGTTGTCTTCACCGTGATCTTTTAGACTGTCACGATAATGCACGCTTGGGTTTTCAATGCCGTGCAGTAACATGTTCATTGCGCCAATGCGCAACATGTGTTGGTCAAAATCATACGCGGTGAACATGTCATTGTTAAAATGTTGACGTTGTGGCTGGTTTCTTAATTGCACTTCATGGGTTTTCTCAACGTATTCCACCGACGACATTAAAAAGCCACAGGTGCCTGACGCGGGATCACAAATGGTGTCATCCATTTTTGGCTGCATGAGCTCAACCATCATTTTAATGATGTGGCGCGGGGTGCGAAACTGGCCGTTAACCCCCGATTGCTTAAGCTTACCTAACAAGTATTCGTACAAATCACCCTTGGTGTCTTTGTCGTTCATGTCGATATTGCTAAGCAGTTGCACCACTTGATCGAGCAAGGCGGCTGATGGCACCATAAAAATAGCGTCTTTCATGTGCTCGGCAAAGCTGCCCTGACTATGGAGGTTTTTAATTTTAGGAAAAACTTGGTTTTGCACAATGTCAAACATCACATCGGGATCTTTGTCTTTAAAATTGCTCCAACGCAATGCACTTTCATCGCTACTAAACACTGGGTGTGCTACCGGAATTCCTGTCGCCTGTGATTTACGCTCGGCGGTACGTTGTAATTCATCGAGTCGTCTGATAAATAGCAGGTAAGATATTTGTTCGATCACCGAAATAGGATTAGCTACACCGCCAGTCCAAAACATTTCCCATACTTGATCAACTTGACCTTTTATTTTACCTGTTAACATGTGCTGCCTTTTCTTGATAAACCCATTGGCAAAATGACATTTACGCCGGTGCAAATGGGTGTTTAATTAGTTATATTGCCAGTATACCCTCAATACCTTGTATGAGGGATTCACAAGCTTGTGTTCGGCTGTTATTTAAACACCATTTTACGTACTACTGTTTTAAGCATTGACGTTTATTTGAATGTCATTAACGACCGCATTAACAAAATAGCGTTGGCTAGCGGCTTGAGCTTGTGAGCCAATGTCTATTTTGGCGGCCAGTTCAGTCGGCAGGTGTTTTTTGAGCGCTTTGTTTATGTTGCTGCGATTTTGCTGGACAAATTCTTTGCTCATTGGCAGTAAGCCTGCGTAGTTTTGCAATATAAAGTCTTCAGGTTCAATGCCAAAGGTTTTGTTAAATACGCGGCTATCACTGCCTACCTTTAAAAACTGGCTCAAAAAGCCAATCGCATTATCATTGCTTTGTTTAAATATTCGCTCGTCACCACTGACCACCAAGCCGCTATTCACACCTTGGGTAAGCGTGGTTAGCCATAAATAAAATGCTAGCTCTTTGGCGGTCAATTTAATGTCAACACCTGAGATGCTAAGGGTTTTATTTTTAAGATAAATGTCTACTGTTAGTTGCTGACTGTGGCTTGAGTTGAGCGTTGCTACCGTTTGACTAAACGACATTTGTCCCATCGAGTTAATCAGCTGCGGGTCAACGGCTTGGCGCATCCGAACAAAGGGGATTTCAGCTAAAGTCACTTTAGCCTTGCTGGTATCGACCTGGCCTTTGCCAAATTTACCGGTGATCAGATTCGTTGCTTTGGTTGGATAATAGAAGTCTTTAACAAACTCAAATTCGTCATCAACAAAGACATGGCTCAGTGTGTCTTGTGGCCGCCCCAGAAGTGACATGGCATAACCAAGATAAAACGCCATGGTTTTACGACCACCAGCAATGGACGCATGAATAGCGAGGTTGTCGTTTTGGGTCAGTTCAAAGACTTTACGGGTGATAAAATCAGCCATGAAGGTTTGATCTTCAATGCTTTTAGCATCGTCTAGCGGATTCCCCTGATCGTCTTCAATCAGCCAAATGTTAGACTCATTAAAAATAAAATTTGGCATGTCGTATTCTTGTTGCAACGCTGCCAGATGACCGTTAGTGAAAAAACCTTCCATCAGCATGGCTTTAGAGCCACTGGTGGTGATCACTATCATTTCATCAGGAAAGGTTTTACCCTCAATGTGCAGCGCATACAGCGTTTCGGTCACTACTTGTGGGCTAGCACCAGTAATAGCGAGTAAGATATTTTTCATCAAGCGTCCGTCTGACAGTATTTTAATTGCATCTTACTGCATTTCTTAATAAATAAGAATGATTTAGATTAAAATAGCACCTCTAACTACTTATTTTGAATCGAGATATCAGCACATACTACGCAAACACGCCGTTAAAACGTCCATGTTGGCTCAATTTTTCGTCCATGAAAAATAACGTTTGCTCCATATGCACCAATATCTCTTAAATTATCGGTATTAATTTAAAACGCTCCCGCCGTGAAACAGCACCTCTAACCATTTGTTTTGTAACTATTTACGCTTGGCTTTTCTAGCTGCCTTTTTTGCCAACTTTTGTTTGTTTCGATCAGGGGTGGCGTGCTGCGTTTTTATATTCATGATGCCCCCATCGCGCAATAATGCCTTTCCTTTTGGTGATTTTACGAACTGTTTTGCCGCAAAATCACCATCGTTGGCCGCTTCACGGATCAATTTTTTGAGCCCATACGGCGATTTGACCTGCTGCTGTTGTTGCAACTTTTGCCACAACAACATCGCCAGTTCAAATTTTATTGTCGCTTTACCTGCAACTGTTTGATTAATCCGCAGCGCGTTATTGGCAAGTTTAATCGCCTGATCGACATATTCTTTTTCATTTTTCACCAAGTTAAATAAGGTTTCTTCGTAATACAGAAACTGAGGAATATCTTGGTAATGTGCCATCATCAGGTTTAAACCTTCTTGAGGCTTTGGCTGTTTGCCCCAATAGCCGTGATAGTCGCAATAACCACTGTAATATTTAACGCCTGGTGATTGGCGAGCCTGTGCGCTTATTAACGCCGTTTTAGCTTTTTTCTTTAGCATTTCATTGTCGACATCAAGCTGCCATTGGTTAATTTTTTCTGCTAAGTCCAAGGTGTACGAACATTTTTCGCCAGCCTCAACGCCAGCATTAAGCCAATAAAGGTATTGCTGCTGATCTTTTTGGTAATATTTATGCTGTAAATAAGCAATGGCCTGATGATGCTGCTTGTTACTCGCTTGGATAATCAGTTCAATGCCACGCGTTGCTTGTGCATGATCGATCAGGTAACAGCCATATTGAAATGCAACATCCCCTTCGTTATCGCTATTAAGCGCTAATTTAAAACAACTATCGACCGTTTGGCCCTTTGGTAACATCAACTGTTTTTTGTGGTAAACATTGGCGTACATCAGCCATGTTTCTTGATGCCCTTGGCGGTGCGCCTTGTCTAACCAATAGCTAAGGTCGCGCTGTAATATTTGCCAATGATCCTTCTTCTCTAGGTTTGATATTTCAGCATCTGATTTCGCCAATTCCATTTGAGCGGATGCCCGTTGGGCCAACGCAAAAGTTGCTTCTTTGTTTCCTGCAAGCGCAGCGTACACCTGACTTGCAAATTCTGTTTCGGTTGGTTCATGCCATGGCTGTTCTTTGTCACTTTGATGGTTTAATTTAAAAGCCAAGTATTGCGCCAGTTCAAACATGTCGGTCATCAAGCGCTTTAGTTTTGTTTTAGCTATTGTTGCATCACCAGTCCATTGGTCATCGCTACACTTAGCAATATGGACACCGCGATTGGCCTGACAACGAATATTATGCAGCGCTTCAATAATGTAAGGCGGTAGTTGTTGAGAATTTGCTAGCAGTTCAATTTTATCCATTAAGTCCCCGTGTAGTGCGAGGTTAATGTTTAAGTTGTCAGCGACTTCATGACTCCATAGCTCAATGAACAAGCGGGATTTTAACAAGCAGCAGGCATGGTCGGTAGCATAATATTGTTCAGATTCTTGGCTCACGCGGTAAAGCTTGGGAAAGCTATGCTCAAGAAACTGGTAGTTGTCGGTTTGTGGCGCATTGTCGGTGTAAATGTTATGTGCTAGTTGTGTCATGAGTTGTAACCTCGGTCATTGATTGAGGTTATATAATAATAACGCCACAAAATTTGTGGCGTTTACAAGCTTGCGAACGTGTTGATTAATTTATTGAAAAAGCGTAACGGCCGTCATCCTCATTGAGATTGTTTAGGGAGAAATATGGCGATTTTTTTCGATCATGAGTCCAGGTTGAGTCACAGGCTTTATCATCGCATTGCCCTGTAAAGTAGCCATTATCACTGATCTTAAACGAGTGTTCACTCACCGACTTACTACAGTAGGGGCATTGGCGAACAAAGCTAGCGATCGCACTTTTCAACTCAATCAAGTTAACTAAACCTTTGTTGGCCTGTTTGGTAATGAGGTTTGTTTGCTCTTGAGTCAATGGGCTATAAATTGACTTATTTCCCGACAGTGCACGCTCAACATTGGTTGGTAACTTCTCTGGTAGCGGCTTAACAAAACCAGTGAGTAACCATTGCCATACGCTTTTGACAATAACCTTGGCTAGTGCTTCTTTAGCGTGAAGATTTAATGGCGATAGTTCAATGACCGTTGCACCAATTGAGGGGGCAATAGTTTGAGGCACTGCTTGTTGCGGGTAAACTTGAGGAACAATAATGATAGTTGCCTCTTGTCCACACGGTAGATTAGCTTGCAGTAGCGGCTCTGCATTGACCACTACACGGAATATAGTGTCATTGTTGTGGCTAAACTGCCAGATACCTTGCGTTGGATTAGTGATTGTCATATTAATGCGGTCACTAATTGCAAGTTCGGTCATTTGTGGGTTGATGCGCCAGCCAACATCATCAAATATTTGTTGCACTATCGTTTGGACATAATCGGTGTATATACGCTGTCGATAATGCTTAATACCGAGTAATTGGTTTGGGTTAAGGCGCTTGCTGGCCGACGCTTTTGACCATTTTCGCCAGATAGCCGCAAGACGGCAATAATTATCGTCGTGAATTAATATATTGGTCGATTTAAGCGCGATACCAACCTGCAAGTTTTGCGGTATGGCACGATATAAGCTGCCATTTCTCATTTGAATTAACTTGCCACGAATTTTTTGAACCGAATCCAGTTGATCATTACTTTTTTTGGCTAAATCACCAGCGTCTGCTTGATCAAAGGCACGTCCCCAGTCTGTTGCTATTTGGGTAACGTAATGATGAACTTTGTCTTTGGCATCAAGCTGGCCAAATTCTTCTATCACCTTTAATATTTGCGCTATTCTTGCCTGTGCGCCAGCGAGATAGCGTAATAAATTATCGATTAAACGTGCGTATACCATGTTCTCATAGATGACAATTTCATCTTCAGAGACTTGCCCCTTGAGCTTTTTAGGAATAATCCCGGTGAATGTACGCTGCTGCCAACACTCTGAATGCGCAACTAAATGCGCTTGATAATTTGAGGCGTAGCGTTTAACTCGGCTGGTCGCCATCAACTCAACGTCATAACGCATGCTCATGCGTGGGCGTTGATTGATCGTCTGAAAAACGCCGTCATTAAAGCCTTTTGCTATCGCCTGTTCTAGTTCGCTGGGCGCGATAAACTCTGATATTTCTGGCGGCAGTAAATGACTGAACGTGCTGCGTGAGTTGTCTTTGAATTTATCAGCAATATGTTCTATTGCATCAAAAATGATGGCTAGCGCTTCATTATCATTACACTTATCGCTGTCTGATTGCCCTCGCTCATCCTGATCGAATTGTATAACGTCAGTGTTAATTTGGTGTTTGCCACTACCGTCATCAAACAAAATTGTTTGCTGGCTATTGTCCATCAGGGCATAAAGCCCCGATGGTAATGCTACGCCCTCTTTAAGATGTTGCCATTCACCGGTAAGGCGTGAATAAAGCTTCATTAAAAGGCACCTTCCGTTTTACGTTCGGTTTCGGTTAGTAGGATATGCGATGCCTCTTCACAATTAGTCTCCATTAGTACTTCTAGTGCGCTCAGCAGTTTTTCTATCTTCGTTTGCGAGATGTCAAAACGCCCTAATACCTTGCCTTTACGTAAGACTCTTGTCACCAGTAGATGCTCAAGCGCTGCTAGCGCTTCGCCGCCACAAGCGATATATACACTGATGAAGCGCAGCGCCTGGGTTTCAAATCGATTGCCCCAACCAATGCCAAAATCATTCTCTAATACCTTGGTGAACTCTGACTCTTTAAGCTTGGTTAGCAGCTTGTTCACAACGTTTTGGTGTTGTGAAACTGCTTGTTCAAAGAGATCTGTGACCGACTCAATATCGATAGTGTCTTTGCGCACCTTTTTCGGCTTCCACCCCGCTGGTTTGTGTTGACGTTTTAACTCCATCATAAATGAGCGATCATGCGTTTTATCAGCAAACTCAAAAGTTGTTTCGTCATGATTGGCGGTGCCCATGAACCAAGTGTTGCTGCCTAATGGTATTTTACGTTGCTCAACAAAATATTTTGGTGGTTGAGTCACGCTTGAGTCCATTAATACAATATTGCGCTCGCCTTCTCGCATCTCTAATGCTGACAGAAATTCAGCAAAATATTGTTCTGGTCGTGAAAGGTTCATTTCATCAAGCAAGATAATATTAAACCGATTAGAAAAGCTCGGGGCATGTGCGCGATAAAGTCCTTGCAAGCATTCTTTTTCGTAATAACGTTTTTCAAAGGCGTTGTAGTGCCCAAGCAAATCGTCACGGTCACGCCAACCAGCTTGAACTGGCACTGTGGTTACATGACCGCCTACAGCCTTTGCAAAGGCTTTGACTAGGCTGGTTTTACCCGTGCCAGAAATGCCTTCAAAGACATGCAGTTGACTCATGGCAAGGCCCGCGACAAACTTACGTAAATCGTTAATGTCGTAATATAGCGTGACGCCCTTTTCAGCACTGGCAATTCGATGCTGTAGTTCGTCGGTAAATTCACTTAATGAAGTAATAGCGGTTGCTGCTACCGGCTCAGAGAAACTCCGATCCATTTTAGTGAGTTCACTAAAGGCTTGTTGCGACTGTTGCGTTTCGATCAGATCGTTGAGGGTCATTTTCAGGCTGTCAATTGAGACTTTTAATGTTTGATTATGCAGTTCCAAGGTATCGTTTTGTGCTTGAAGTTCGAGCTTTTCACGGATGCTGAGCTGATTTTTTCGTGCTTTGGCTTGTGCTTCGTCCAGATCTTGGCGCATGATGTCTAGCGTTTCCGTTTTCTCTTCCGCGATGTCTTTATAGTGCTCAAGTTCGTCTTCGAGATCGCTCTCACTGCGCCCCTTTAGTTTTGAACGAGCCTCTTTTAGTTCTTGCTCAACATTATCAAGGTGTTCTAATACATCGCTGGGATGCAAGAATTCACGCATTTTAGCTTCGCGCTCTAGCTCGTTAAACCCTTCGATTTTTTGTTGTAACGCTTTAACTTTTTCCAAATCGCGCTGGCGAAATGTCTCAAGTGACTCAATTTTTTGAGTGAGTTTCTGCTGTTCAAATTCGAAATTATTGGTTAATTCATCTCGCAACTCTTGAGTCGCTATCCGTTGGCTAGCCAGCTTTTTACTAAATTTTTCTTTCGCTGTATTTAGTTCGATGTAATCTTGCTTTAACTGATGTTGAAGTTGTTCAAAAGAGGTTTTTTCATCATTAAGCAACTTAATTTCGTTGGCTAATTTTGATTGCAGTTGCGTGTCAAACTCAACGGACTGCTGGCGTTGCTGGGTTATTGCATCAACATCTGCTTTGATTTTCTGATGCTCTAGTTCACTTAACTGCTGCTGTATTTGAGTAAACGATTGCTTCATGGTGGCAAGTGATGCTTGGCGTTCAACGACAAACCCCGCTTGTGCATTCGCTTCGCGCTCGACTAATTGAGCTTCAATATTTGTACATTCAGCTTCACGTTGGCGTATAGATGCTGTTTTGTGCTCAATGTCTTTTCTAGTTTGGGCAAGTTCTTTATCTTGTTGGGTTAGGCGTGTCTTGCTCGCCTCAATATCAGTTAGGCTTTTTGTAAGTTCCTGCTGTTTACTGGTTATTTCTGTCTGGCATTGTTCATTTTCGCTAATAGATTGGTTAAGCGTTTCGATTAACCCTTCTAATTGCGTTGTTTGTTCAACGTTAAGCTTATTTTCAAGCTCAGGGTCTAACTCTATGCCAGCTTTAGTAAACAAGCTCTTAAGCATTCCAGTTTGCCTCGGCTGCTGAGTTGGTACCACTGGTGCGCTTACATTACTTTTAGCTCTTTTTTTCTTAGCCATTGTTTTCTATTCCATTAAATAATTTGTTTAAAAAGGTGTCTATAGTACTAATCACGGTTTTAATCTGCTGATGAGCGATATGAATTGAACTTCCATGGGAGCATTCATCACGTAGGTGAGTAATTTTATAAAAATTTGAGAAATACGTTTGTTGTTCAAGGAGGAACTGCAATGGGTGTTGTGGGTGAGCCTCCATTGAAATAAAGATTCCCGCCAACTGTGCTCTCACTGAGCTATTTTTGCCAATCGCAGCAGCGTAGACCCGTGAGGCGTTCAGTGCTAATACTTGTTCAGCCATTTCATCGTTGATTTTGGTAGCATTAACTATTAGCTGTTTCAGTAGCCGACGATCACGACTGCCATTACCTTTTGGTAGGGCGACAGCTCTATTTAGTGGATATCGCTCTAAAATATATGAGCAGACGACTTCAACTACTTTTATGCTTTTAATAATAAACTCAGTATTAGCCGCCGATCTTGAATAGTTTTCTTGTTCTAGGCGCTCTTGCAACTCAAACAACTGAAAAAGTGCATCTGTTAAATCCTTAATTTGACCTGCCCTAGGGTATTTAACTAATACTTTGAGCTTTGCATCTTCTGCAAATCTTAAACAAGCCTTCTCGTAACTTAAATCTTTATCACTAACACCTAACTGTGACAGTGCATAATTACCTAACGCTTTATTTTCCTTACAGCCTTGTTTAAATGACGTGGTCATCCAGCTTGATGTGCTTGATATAGCGAAGGGATCATATAGGGTCCACTCAAAACTCGTGGTAGTGTCACCCCAAACCGTTAAATAGACAGATGTAGCGTTTTGTGACGTGAGTGTAAGCTTGTCAAATGATGACGGGGGCTGTTGCCACTCATCTTTATTACGGGTATTTTTAGCTATGTAAACGGCGTCTTGAAATTGTGTCGCAATCGTCTCTAATTCATATTCACTTGGCGCACCATTAAAAGCACGGTGCGTGGTAACGACAAAAGGGGTTGTCACGTAATCACTCGCACGTTTTAGTTTAAATTTAGGCCTGCGTATGTCGTCGTTACACGGGGCGATTTCTTCAAGACTAAAACACACTCTTGGCAACCACTTACCAGTAATAGCACACTGAAAAATATACGCGGTGGTTAAACTGTCATTGACTTCATCATCGAGTAGTTCCACTCCCTTAGAGGTCACTTGGCCTTTTTCGGTGAGCCAGCCATTGGGCATTAACTGCGCCGTAATAATATAGCTAACCATGTCAATTTCTAAGCCTAACCAGTTGGCGATATCTTCATTTTTGAGGCTGCGCTTACCCGATACATTAAACAGTTGTAAAATTGTTTTCTCAAATACGTTGAGTTCTCTTCCTTGTGGCTTATTGGTATAAACTTGCCACATATTAACTGGCCATAGCATCGCCTTGGCGTCATTATTTTTATAGCTATAATTTGGTTGTTTAGCTTGTAACAAATAGGTATTAGCGAACACAGCCCAGCTCCCCTTGACATAGTTGGTAGAATGCATTGAAACCTGGCAGCAGTTGTTGCTTGGTGCCATCGTCAAATTCGATAGACTTGGCTAACTCAGGACTTGCTAGTGATTTGTCGCCAACGACAATCAATAGGCGTTTTTGCCTGCTCATGGCGACATTAATTCGGTTAATGATCCGTAAAAAACCGAGCTGACGATTAACTATATCGCTAGTATATTCTTGAACAGGCTTCCAGGATCGAACTGTGGACAGTAATACTACGTCAAATTCTTTCCCTTGAAACGCATCAACCGAGCCAACACGAAAGCGCTCTTCTCCGTTGGACAATAAGTCATAACCATGCACAGGTTCGTATTCACCAGCACTCTTTTTGAGAATGCCTTTTTTTACCATAATGTCTTGGATCAGGTCCCGCTGCGCCGCATAAAATGTAATGATGCCAACGGATAAATCTGGCCGTTTGGTTAAAATATTTGCAGCTTCTTGAGCTACTACCTCTGCTTCACATTGACGGTATTTTGAACCATCGCGTTTTTGCATCTTACCTTGTGATTTATCGACATCTAACCAAGCGGCCAGCTTTCCTTCATAATTGGGTACATCCAGTGGAAAGTCTTTCTCTTCCAATCCGGCTTTAACAGCGGGTAAGCCAGCAGATTCATAAAATTCTTTACTGTGAAAGTCACCAAGAGCCGGATGCATACGAAACTGTGTGTCGAGCATAACTACTCTTTTAGGGCCACCTTGTTGCTCGAATTTCGTTAAATCATGATATAAGCGCTCAAATAAACTTTGCTTGAGCAATTCATGATCGGTTATTGCTAGTTCATCTTTGTCTTGCAGTTCTTTTTCAACTCTAGGCTCAAGCATGTGCGGTAATTGCTTGTGATCGCCGACCAAAACAAGGCGAGTTCTTGCCATGGCCATTGGGATCATTAAATCAAGCGGGTTGGCGCGAGCCGCCTCATCAATGATCACGGAATCGAAATTGATGCTGTCACTTTGCTCAACAGATTTTACTGAGACCATCTTATCACCAGCGGCTTGCTGGCAAGTTGCACCAAGCACTGTCACGTATTCTTCAATAGAACGTTCGACGACTGAGGGTTGGTTACGTAACGTATCGAGGTATTGTTGCCTAAAGTAAAGTTTGCCTAAAATAGGATCACTGGTAAGAGACTGCTCTAGGCTTTGTTGTAGTAACTCTAGATTATCAATTTCTTTTTCGGTTACATGCCGAGCATCTACAAGTACATAGGGTTTCACTAATACTTCGAGCAAGCTTTGCTTAATCAACTGATACGCTGGCAAACTAGCATCATTGTCGATTGCTTCTTGCAATTGAGCCGCGTATTCGCAGGTTGCTGGCAGTTGATTTAAGGTTTGCAGTAAATCTTGTGCTCGCAAAATACCGTCATCACTAAATGCAATATCGGTTGTTCTTAAGCCACGAACTTTACGATATAACGTTGCTCGCTGCCCAGGTGTTACGCTAATACATGATAACGATGAAAATCTTGCGATCAATTTTTCAATATTATCCATTATCGACACACTAATATTAAAGCCACGTTCAATTTGCCAATCGTTAAGCTTGCTGCTTAGCGACAATAACAAGGCTTTTAGTTCACTAGGATTACTACACAAGCGGATTGAGAGCACAAGTTCATTGATTGACTCAAATAATCTATATTCCTCAAAGTGCTGTAACTCACTATTGATGCCGGGGCTAAGGCTATCAATACGTTGCTGCGACCAATGCGCTACGTCTGAAACGGACTTTTTACTTTTTTCTTTGCCGCCCACTTTAATGGCTGGCAAACCAAAGACACCAGAGCGTGCCACCACGTTGCTTACCGCATCATGCTGATAACTGCTGAGTAATATCTGGTGTTGAAGTGCCGATCCAAACTTATCACCTTCTTCAGCTATGCGTTGTTGCAACGCGGAAATTACCTGTGTTTTACCTGTGCCTGGCGGGCCGATAATAAGCGCGATATCAGGCGTGTTTAACGCTATTTTTAGTGCTTTTTCTTGCTGCGTTGTTGGCTCACCCTTGAAACGCTGCTTGGCCTTTCTGGTTAAAGCTTTAAGTCGTTTAGGCCGTTGCTGCGGCGGCTGTAAACCTTCAAGAATGTGTTTAATTTGTGGCAATGGATTACTGCCTTGTCGCAGCATGTCAAACGCTAACATCTTACGTTGATGTTGCTTTTGCATACCGTTGAGGGAAATATAGATAGCTCCCTCACTTGGCGGTCTCTTGTTGAGCGTTGCCTCTAACGCGCCATAAGTAAACGTAAGCTGTGATAAAAAGATCGGCTTTTTGCTTTGCTTATCGCCATAGCTTAACGACTTATCAAGGTCGGTTAGATAGTCTGGCGCTTCTGGCGCAACTTGTAACTCGAGATTGTCTAGACTAAAACGCTCACCGACGTTTTCAAGTTCCGCTTTATAGTTGTCAAGAAATACAGTAATAGGCGAATCGCCTAACACAAAGCGAAAGCGTATTCGCTCATCGTCTATCGACTCACATTCACTATAGGTTAGGTAGCCTGATGATTTGGCTATACGCGAGGCCTGTTGCCAATGAGTCTCTGAATATTTGAGCCATAGTTGAAAGTAGCTACCGTGTTCTTTGGTATGTTGCTCTAACATCACTTGCTGATGGGTATCTTTGACGATAGCTGTTGAATTGTGTTCAATTAACTGGTGACTACCATAAAACACAGTTACTTTTTCTGGAACTTTATTTAACGGGGTGACGGTATTGATATACCAAGAGTTACCATTTTTAATAATACCAGCGGCGTGTTTCTCGCCAACAATTTTAAAGCTGTCACCTAGCGCGGTGGCGTGAAATTCACATAACATCGCCTGTTGCTGCTGGTAATTAAAAAAGAATGTCTGCTGGAACCATTGTTGTGTCGCGGTAAAAGTAGCCTCCAATCCAGCGACTTTGGCTATCGCATTAATTGACGCGGGATCAAGATTAAGCTTAATTGCTTCACGACATTGCGCTTTGAGGTACATAAACCGCACTGCGACAGCTTTGTCATTCTTATAACAAATCACGAACAGAACGACCTGAGGGTCGCTTTTATTAACTGCTTTAGCTAATGGTAAATGTGAGAAAGTCACTTCCTCGAAATAATCACCTTGCTTGAGGTAAAACAAACCATCATCTTCCAATACTTCAGCAGTGTCATTTATCTGCCAATTAAGTGCTGTTTGTGTTGCGTTGTCTAACGTTAATTCAACAACATCCGATTCTAATAACTTTGATGCTAATAATTTCATTTTTACCTCACACAAAACGCCAGCGATAGCTTTGCACTAGTTGTAGATGTGCATCATCTTCAATTTCACTAGGCTGCCATGCTGAAAAATAATAAGGGGTGTTTGGTGTGCTATTGCTCAAAGGGATTCGCTTTTCTTGGGTAAATTCAAGATTTGATTCGGCTTTGTGGATAAGAACTGTCGCATTATTGGTCGGTAAAATATGAAGCTTATCTTCCTGCCACTCTATGGTTAATAACGAAGTAGCGTCAGTCCATAATTGCGTGCCATAGGGTGCTGAATTAAAGACGATGTTGTCGTCTTTATTTAGGATTCGAATGTTGTTAAGTGGGTGGAATTGAGCATCGCCCTCTTCCTGTTCAACAAGCACCTGTTCAAACTTAATAAAACTATCAGAAGCGGCATATTCATCGCAAAACGAGCAAGTCTGGTCACTTTCTTCTTGTTGATAGAAAAATTGCTGGCGGCAATGCTGGCAATCGAGCGTTTGGTCGACGGCTTGCTGGAGCACCGCTCGCCACTGACTAAGCGATGGTCGCTTTAATGGGTTAGTTTTTCCGTCTTCAAAGCACTGAGTAAAAAGTTCAGCCATATCAGTGTTGCAAACAACAGATAGCGGAATACCGCCAGTAGATTCGTTGGAATCATCTTGGGCGTCATATACCCACGGGAATTCGCCTTCAAGAGCTTGTTGTTCTGCAATTTCAGGCTCACCGTCTTCGACTTGTAGCCCTTTAAAGGGATGCTGATGAGTTAACAACTCGAAGGCAATAACGGCAAATGACCACGCATCGGTGAGACTGTTAACATTTTGTTCGTTTCGCACAACTTCCGGCGCACCATAACCTGGCGTATAAAGGTGAGTGGCACCTTCCCGTTCGTTAAAGCAAATGTTGTCACAATCGATAAACCAAACTTGTGAATGATTAGCACTTTCTGATACAAAAATGTTGGCCGGAGATAAATCACCGTAGGCATAACCGCGAGAGTGCAACTCACAAAGTGTTGTTGCCATTTCAAGTAATAATTTGGTTCTTCTGGCAACACCACCGGTTTGTAAATATTGTTCAAGGCTATTGTTATCTTGAAAGTCATTGAAGCTTTGATCTAAAACGTGCTGCAACGAAATGAGTCCGTCCATTAATTCCATCACATAACCATGTTTAGGTCGTGTGATCGCAATTTTTGGCAATGCCATATTTAAATCGCTAATGTTTTGCTGACCAATCCAAGCAATTTTCTTTTTAGCACGATCTATCTTTTCTTTATCTTTGCTATTAATAATCTTAACCAAGGTGCCTGTTCTATCCGTGCTACAGACCATGCCTTGGCCACCTTCGCCAATTTTACCTGTAAGCTCGTATTGATTACCCTGACTGTCGTATACTATTTTCTTGCTACTTTTTGTCATTTAAAATTACCATGATTAAACTTTTATCATCCGTGTGATTGGGCGTTGGCCAATGCGTTAACATATTTTTAAGGTGCTTCTTAATTCGCCTTGGTGATTTATTGTGTGAATAGGCTATTAATGCTTGAGTGAACGCACAGTGATCAATTACATCTTCGCTAATTCCGTCACTAGCGAGCAAAATCCCGTTATCTTCATTTG
>Ga0209291_1001306_pt1 | contig 22290 bp, 15 predicted proteins | sample GOMGulsemesocosm_FD_184633 | JGI IMG/M metagenome (GOLD analysis project Ga0209291, IMG submission 184633) | Methane-oxidizing microbial communities from mesocosms in the Gulf of Mexico - GOM9B Gulf of Mexico (SPAdes) (version 2) | ecosystem: Environmental > Aquatic > Marine > Cold seeps...
TAATATCAACAAAGCCCTTATTTAAACTCACGTCCTGTAGGTGATGTATTAGGTGAAGCTCAACGTCTAGTGAAAGCTGGCGTTAAAGAGTTATTGGTTATCTCTCAGGATACATCGGCTTATGGCATAGATCTTAAGCACAAAACGGACTTTTGGGATGGCATGCCCGTTAAAGTACAACAGAAAATACATTTAGATTTTAAGATATTGATAAGGCTGCTATATGAATGGTATTCGGTAGAGCAAGAGTGTATTGATCAATTTGCAGAGGTCACTGGTGATAATCAATGGATACATACAGACCCTATACGTGCGGCGAAAGAGTCGCCCTTTAAAGCGACCATAGCTCACGGGTTTTTAACCTTAGCATTAATCCCCAAATTAACTAACTCAGTTGATTTGGATAATAACCTATACCCAGAAGCCAATATGGTTATTAATTTTGGTTTAAATCAGGTTCGCTTTCCTTATCCTGTTAAAGCGGGTACTCGTGTTAGAGCCAGTATTAAATTAGTTAACTTAGTGCCTATGAAGCGTAGTATCGAAGTGGTTAATGAAGTGAGTATTGAAGTTGAAAACAGTAAGCGTTTAGCTTGTGTGGCTGAAACGGTATTACGTTTATATTTTTAGTACTTCTTTTCTGAATAATAGTCTCAAATCTTTTAATAAAATACGTTAATTATAATAATACCGGTCACAAATTTTAGAACCTATATTAATAGGGCGCTTGTGATCTAAAATGACTAACCGTTCACAGCGTCTTTCAATGCTTTACCTGCTTTAAAATAGGTGATTTTGCTGCAAAAATCTATTATAAGATGATTCTTGCATTTGTTTGAGTATTGCGCCCAGTCCGAGCCGCACGGTAATTTGCTCCCTAAGTAGCAAAATTAAGTAATACAACATCACCTCCATCAGCGTTTTTTGCTACTAACCCCTTTGTTCATTGTTATTCCTTAATAATAAGGTCACTTACATACTAAAAAGTAACATTAAATAAAATTGAGTTCATTTAATGGTGGCACCACTATATTAAAGCTCAATTTCTAATGTCAGCCAGAAAGTACGAGGCTCTTCCACCCAGCTACTAATTGGAACAAGACCATAATTTATTGATTTTTGTCGTTTATTATCATCAAAGTTAACAAGGTTTTGCCCGTAAAGACTCAGTTTAGTGTTGTTTAAATAAGGCACATTCCAAATTATAGATGCATTTAGGCGTATGGATTGTCCAAATGCCTCTTTATCATCAATTACCTTTTGATATTCACTCAACGTTTGTAGACCATTAGCATAACTTTCCAAATCGCCAGAAGATAAAGAGCTTGTATCTACCGCAGCGTAGGCATTGTCATACATAGAATACAAATCATTACCATACGCTAATTTCCACATGATTCTGGCATCAACATGCAAGATAAAGTCATCTCCCAAACGGATATCTGACCATAATTTAGTGGTATTGTCGGACCAAAAGGTGAGGCTATTACCCGTGCTATTTAATGATAGAAAATTTCTATTTAGAAAGAAATCAGAGAGACTAATTTTTTGAGATTTTGAACCGTTATCTTCCTTCGAAACAAAGTCCCAATCATTAAGCTTTAGATAGGAATGATTCATGCCAAAAGTAACATTGTTGGCTTGATAGACGAGTTCCCATTCTACACCGCTGGACTTTTGTCTGCCAACTAGCTCTGACTTGTCACCACTCCAGGCAATAATTTCAGCGTCGTAAGTATAAAAAGTTAGATTTGTGTGAATTTGCTGGTTAAAAATATGGTGGTATGAGAGTTCAAGAGCTTTGATTTCTTCCGGATCATTTTGATTACCTTCAAGTTCTTCTATATAAAGGTCTGTCATGGTATTCATGCGTAACGATTGTTGCCAACTCGCTTTTATGGTGTTGTGATTGTCAATGTTGGCAACCACTGCAATGCGAGGAGAGAACATGCTGTCGGTAAAATCATTTTTATCAATTCTAGCCGAAAGTAATGTTTGAACATCGGGACGTAAATGATATTTTAATTCTGCCATTAATGAATAAGTGTTAGCCGACCAGCCATCGGTATATTCAACTACATTAGAATCTTTGAGAGTACCGTTACTACCATCACCTCGATACAATGAATCTTCAGAAATAAAATTACGCCTACTAGAGCCTGCGCGAAATGTATTGCTTGATTCACCCCAGGGTTTGGCTAAATAATCATGGGAGTATTCAATACCAGTGGTAAAAGCATCATTATCATTCCAGCTATAAGTGAGTAATGTACGGGCAAACCATTCGTTTTCTGAATAGTTTTTTGTTCTATTTAAAATACCGTTATGATCAATATCCGTTTGTTTGGCGTTAGTGGTATAATAATTAACTGAGTCGAAACTGAGTAAACTCTTTAATTGCCATTGATTATTTATCTGATAGTTATTATCAAGGTTAAATAAGAACAGTTCTTCACGAAATTCGTGAGTTGCCTGCTCGCCATTTAGATAATCCTTTTGTGTCACTGTACCAACATTTCCAGAGGTACTATAACGTGTTAATAAATGCCAACTGTCAAAAAATGCCATGTCAAAGGAAATCTTAATTTGCGGTTCGTCATCAGCATCGCTATAAAAGTTAGCGACAGTATTGCCATCTGAACCGCTAAAAACCTCATCATTACCTTTGTAACCATGCTCCCCATTAGGAGAAAATTGATAGATGTTAAGGTTTTCATAACCTTCAGTGCGCACTATACTCATATGAGTTCGCCATTGAACATCATCACCTGCATGACCAACATCTATATAAGCGCCTTTGCTTTGGTAATCGGCATTATAGGTTAACCCTGCTGTTAAACCATCATAAGACCCTGCCTTCTTGGTAATAATATTGATAACACCGGAAATAGCACCGGGGCCATGGGTTACTGAACCTGGTCCTCTAGCAACCTCTATTCTTTCGATATCATTCATGTCCCAGTTGTTGAGTGCTGAAAGTGAACCCCGGTAAGATTTTTGATTAATAGGTCTGCCATTAATGAGTAATAGCGTCGTGTAATTTCTCTCGCCAAGGCCACGCATGCGAATATTACCACCACTAGTGGTGTCATCGAAGAACATCAAACCCGGCACATAGATCTCAAGCAAATCACGGATATTTCTAGCGGGAGTTCGATCAATTTGTTGTTGGTTAATAATAGTGATACTGGAGGGTGATTGATTTACGGTACTTTCGGTAAGGCCGCTAGTACTAACGGTTATCTGTGATAACTCTTCTAGTGATAAACTAAAATAATTCGACTTATCTGCTTCAAATGACTCATCATTTGCAAAAGGAGAAACAGATATCAATAAACTCAATAAAATAGCTAATAGCCGTATAATTTTAATTTTTATTAACATGATTGCTCCCATTAATGGTAATTAAAATGTATCTAATGAGTATAGTGTCTTAATCAATGTACTTATCTTGTATTGCCATCAGATCACTTTGGTATTTAAACACTAATGCTACTAATTGAGGATCAAACTTCACTTCGTCCATTTCTTTGATAAAACCCATGGTTTCAGCAATTGACCAAGCAGGTTTGTAACATCGTTTATTAACAAGCGCATCAAATACATCGGCTATAGCTGCAATGCGTCCATACATATGGATTGCTTCTCCTTTCAGACCTTTAGGGTAACCTGAGCCATCCCAGTTTTCATGATGTTCTCCCGCTACTATGGCTCCCGCTCTTAAGACGGTCAGTTCTGATGATGATAAAATATCGTAACCAATTTGTGCATGAGTTTTCATTTTTTCCCACTCATCACTAGTGAGTTTCCCTGGCTTGTTTAAGATGTGATCCGGTATCGCTATTTTGCCAATATCATGAAGTGGTGCTGCTTTATAAAGTATCTCAACCTCTTTCTCACTCATTCCAATAGCTCTGGCAAGGTATTGACAGGTTAAGGAAACTCTTTTTACATGATTACTTGTTTCTTTTGAGCGGCTTTCAACTGCCTCACTCATGCGATAAATCATCTCTCGCTGGGTAAGCTCTATTTCTTCAAACATTGCTTGGTTATCAAATGCCACACCAATATTAGTGCCAAAAACCTCAATTAACTGCCGGTCAAGTTGATTTATTTTTTCAATGCCTTCAATAAAAAACAAATTTTTACCATCTAGATGCGACTCATAAACACCAACAAAATAGTTATTGCCAAAATAATGTGCTCCGCCTTGACCGATTGTTTCAAGTGTTTCATCGCCAAGTTCACTAATTACATCAATTAATGGATGGTGCAAGTATTCGCTAAATCGACCTGTTGCCGCAATTATTTTACTGCTATTTTCACCGTGAGATGCGGCAATAAAGTTAACATTTGAAAAAAATGCACCGGCATCAATATGAGATAAGGCGCATAACTGCTGAAGTACTCCCTGAGTAAAATCTTTAAGCGACTGATGTGCAAAAATTTTATTCGAAGAGTTGATAACCGTTTCAAGACCTTTTTTATTATCATACAAGGCCTTTATATCTCGGTATGCTCGAAGACAAGCGTAGGTGAGGGTAAAAAGTTTAGTGGAGGTTAATTCAGTCTTTTCTTTATAATCGTTGATATCATAATTAGCTATTACTTCTTTTTCAGGTGCCTGTCCAGGCTGGCCAGTTCTTAAAACTAAACGAATATGATGGTTTTTATTTACTTCGCGTATCCAGCCGATAAGATCTAAACCCGCGGTATCGGTTTCCATGACAACATCAATTATAGCCATCGCAAAAGGGATATTACTTTGCAAAAGCTCTTTTGCTTGTTTAGCACTTTCCGCTGAATAAATTTTAAGACGTTTACCAAGTATTTCGGTATTTTTTAACGATAGTTGAGTTACCTTATGAACTTCAACTTCATCATCGACAACAAGTATGTGCCAATAATCATCTATCGATTTTTCAAAAAGATCTTTCTCTTGATCTGATTCATCAGTAAAAACAAGGATTTCATCATCATCATCATCATCATCATTATTCATTTATTTATTCACCTAAACGATCTATAAATTAATAATAGTCTAAAATTGTATATTTTCACGGTTGATAGCCTTATCTCACACTCTGATTCTCACTAAAAATCAACGGGACTCAATGCCATGAAAGTTGTAAAACCTAGACTTCATTTTAGATCAATATCAAGTTCAATAACCTAGCTGCCATTTCTGTATATTTACCTATATTGAACTATGCTTATAACTATATTATTTATATTGTTGTTTTTATTTGGCTTAAGTAAATTAAGGTTTAAGAATGAGTAATAATGAACTTCTTTCTTTTTCTGACAATGGAAAGCACTTCTCCTCATCGCCTCAAAATAAAATACCTGCTCATTGGAATTTATTAGTGGTAGATGACGATAAAGGCGTGCATGAAGTTACTCAATTAGTATTAAGGAACGTCACTGTCTTAGATAGAAAAATTGAAATACATGTGGCCAACAGTGCTAAGCAAGCTAAAGAGTTAATGCTGAGCAATACAACTTTTGCCTTTGCCTTGATAGATGTCGTCATGGAAACCGATACCGCAGGCCTATCACTGGTTAAGTGGATAAGAGAAGTGAGACAAGATGCCAATATTCGTTTGGTATTACGCACAGGTCAGCCTGGCGAAGCGCCTGAACAAGAAATTATCAGTCGTTATGATATCCATGATTATAAAGAAAAAAATGAATTAACTGCTAAGAAACTCTTCACGTTATGTTATTCGTGTTTACGTACCTACAACGACATAATCAAAGCAAAAGAAATGCAAAAAATGCTACGACATAATGAAAGAATGGACGCAATCGGACAGCTCGCGTCGGGGATCGTTCATGATTTTAATAACATTTTAGGCATTATTCTTGGCAATGTGGAATTATTACTACAAACACCATTTCAAAATAAAAAACAAGAAAACAAAATTAACGCCATTAATAACGCGGCGCTTATGGGCAAAAATATTGTCAATAAATTACACTCATTTACTACAAACAAACATGAGCAAAAAGAAAGCGTTAATATAAATGAGCTGATTACCAAAATGGATGCGGTTATCGATCATTCAAGGGCTAAAAATATTCAGTTAGATGTTCAACTTGGTGACAATGTTTGGCTAACTTATATTGTCGCGAGTGACTTTGAAACAGCCCTTTTTAATTTAGTCATTAATGCCAACGATGCCATATTGCACAAGGGTAAGATAACAATACAAACCAGTAACCGTGTATTAGATGATAGATTTTGTCAGTTAAACTCAGGTGCCTCTGTCGGAGAGTATATCTTGTTGAGCGTAAGTGATAACGGAGACGGTATCAATGGGGAGGTCATGCAACATATATTTGAACCCTTCTTTACCACAAAAACGTTAGGAACAGGTCTGGGATTAGCTCTTGTATTCGGATTTGTTAATCGTTCTTTAGGTTATATAACGTTAGACTCTGAATTAGGCACGGGTACAACATTTAATATGTATCTACCAAGAGCGGTAAAAATCCAATGATCACAAAAGCCGTTAATGCGCCTAACCTTATTGATTTTTTAACTGTTCATCTTAGGGTTAATTTAAGTCAAAAGACTGTCCCGATAATATCAGGCCTGTCATAGATGAAGCTAGGCATGAAAATAAATCAATCGTTGTTAATTAAAATAATATATACAACTATATTATTTATCATCCTTCCTGCTAATTCATCCGAACTAGACATTTCAAATAAAATAAAAGCGGCCTATGTATTTAATTTCATAAAATATGTTGAATGGCCTAGTAAAAAAAACATCGATAATTTCAACATTGCTTATTATGGACATGATGAAGGGTATTGGCAGGCATTACAAAAAATGCAGGGGTTGAAGGCAAAAAACTCTACCATTAATGTCATTAAAATCACTTCACTTACTCAAACCGACATATTACACATCGTTATTCTTGATAAAGAAGCATCCGAGCAGATTAAGAGCTTTTCAAAACAACTGAATGCACAAGCAATACTCATCATTAGTGATAATGCCCCGGAAAAAAAACTGACCATGGTTAACTTTATTCAAACAAAACAAAACAAAATAAAATTCGAATTGAACAGGTACCAAATGCTCAATGCTAACTTAAAGGTCTCATCTGATATTTTAGTACTTGGCGGCTCAGAAATAGATATTGCCAACCTACTTAAAGAAATGGATGCAACAATTTCCAAGAGTTTAAATGAAATAAAACAACAATCATCAAGGTTAAAGCAATTAAAGGTCAGTATAGTCAACAGAGAAAAGCAACTAACACTGCAACAAGAAAAGATGGTACGTCAAGAAAAAAAGTTTAATTCGCAAAACAACAAACTGATAATACAAGATGAGGAATTAGATCAACATAAAACTGATATCCAGTCTTTGCAAAAAAACCTTGAGCAAGTCAATCAAGACCTAGATAACAGTCAAATACAACTCATTAATAATAATAATAGCTTGCTGGATTTAAAAAATAATATTAAACACAAAGAAGGTGCAATCAACACGTTAGAGCAACAAATCAATGAAAGAAAACATTTTCTTAAAACACTGCAAGATCAACAAGCCACACAAGAACAGGAGTTAGCTCAGCAATCAAGTATTATTCAAGCTCAATATATTGTGCTTATTATCACTGGTATTGTTAGTTTAGCGATACTACTCATTTTGATTATTATCTATAGAAGTAAAAAAATTCAGCATAAAATAAATCTTGAGTTAGAAACTAATATAAAAGCTTTAGCTGAAGCTAATTTGCGGATAAGTAATACTCAGGATCAATTAGTAGAATCTGAAAAAATGGCAGCGCTTGGTGGTTTGGTCGCAGGTATTGCGCATGAAATAAATACCCCCTTGGGAGTGAGTGTAACTGCAACCTCACATTTAGCAGATCAAATTGATTTATTTGAAAAAGAATATAACAGCGGGCAACTAAGAAAATCATCTTTAGAAGAACTACTTTTTGATGCTAAAGAGTCAAGTGGAATTTTGACACGTAATCTACAAAGAGCCAGTGAGCTCATCAACAACTTCAAACAAATTGCCGTTGATCAAAGCAGCGAACACAGACGGAAATTTGAATTATATTCATATATTGAAGAGATAACACAAAGCCTTCGTCCCCAATTTAAGCAGAAAAACCACAGCATTCATGTCAGTTCAAGCGGTAAAATTGAATTAAATAATTTCCCAGGGGTAATAGCACAAATTATAACAAACTTGATCATGAACTCATTAAATCATGGTTTTAAAAACAAAACTCATGGTGAAATATTAATAACACTGGCACTTAAAAATAATGAAATAGTGATAGATTATCGAGATAAAGGTATTGGTTTAACAGACCAACAAAGAAAAAAAGTTTTTGAACCTTTTTACACCACAGCACGATCAACTGGAGGGTCAGGGTTAGGCATGTCTATCAGCTATAACCTGATCACGAGTAAACTCAAAGGGAGTATTCAGTGCCTAAAGACAACTGAAGGTGCTCACTTTCTTATTATATTTCCTCAATAAAATATTTATCAACGGATCCAGTACAATTTTCCTGTTATACAGGTCTTACAAAGACCCTATAACTTTCATATCGGCGTAAGTTGACTTGTCCCCAAGATTTCTAGCTGGCGATTTACTTTGGGGGCAAAAATTCATGCTAATGAGCATGATGTTTGGGCGTTAGTGTCGAAGATTAGCCTGTTTTAACTTTAATTACCTATTACCGAATATCAAAAGCCCAACTTAAAATAAGTAGGGCAATTATGATCTTAATTGTATTAGTGTGATTACTAACTATATATCCATGCACCAAATTAATTGTTGTTGATGTATTATCAGCTTTGAGTATCTAACCGTTGACTATTATCTATTGTTAATAGCGTTCTAATTAGTTGCTTAGTCATAGGAATGGCTGAGGCAGGGTTTTGTCCTGTGATCAAGCGACCATCCACGACAACATGCGGCTTGCCCTTTGCTTTTGAGGAATAACGTCCACCGAGTTCGGTAATTTTATCTTCCAGTAAAAAGGGGTAGTTATTGCGTGCCCAACGGCCTTCTTCATGATTGGCTTTTGCGGTTAATCTTTTACCTGCAATTAAGCGGCTGCCATTTGATAAGGAAACATTGAGTAAAGCTGCAATACCGTGACAATCAGCCGAAACAATACCACCATTTTGATAAATTGATGCAGTGAGTTTTTGCATCGCTTCATTGTTAATAAAGTCAAACATTGGCCCTGAGCCGCCAGCAAAATAAATGGCTTGATAGTCATTGGCTTTTACTTGGTTAATCGTTAAAGAATTAGGTAGTTTCTTTGATAAATTTGATTGCTCCAGCCACTCTTCTTGCGTTGATGATAACCTCGAACTGCCACTTGCTTTGCCTTTGCCACCTAAAGGGCTAGCAATAGTAATTTCAAAACCTGCTTGTTGTAAAAGCTGATAAGGCTCTAATACTTCAGGTAGCCAATAACCGTGTTTATCACTGGATATTATTATCAGAATTTGTGTCTTTTCTTTATGCAGCGTCTTGTTTTTTAATGTTTGAATATTACTGTTAGCAGCTAAACTGCTTAGGCTGAAAAAAACAACGAAGACAGTGATAAAGCAGTTCATTAAAAAAATTCGCAATTTTACCTTTGGCTGTTTGTGTGACGTTATAACGAGAATATTATTCATCTATTACTCCATATTTCGAGTGTATTTTATGTGCATGACTGCTGAGTTATAGCAATTTTAGAGAATTGATTAAGTAAAAGAATGAAATGTGGATGACTTGTTAGGAAAAATATTGGAAATTGTTATGACCAAACTGTGACCAAAGCCATATTTTAAGGCCTTTCAGGGCGTTTTGTTAGATTTGCCACGCTTGTGTGGCAAAGTACAATTTAAAAACCTTAATAACTTTATTAAAGTGCAGTACCATAAAGCACATTAACTTTTAGCTAACCGAATAAAAAACAAGGATCTACTTTGCGTTATTTACACTTTGCTGATATTTGCATCGATACCCATAACCAACTGCTTTATCGCCAAGGTGAAACAATTAACTTGGCACCTAAGGTATATGATCTATTGATATTCCTTTGTCAAAATAGTCACAGAGTGATCAGCAAAGATGAATTGATGGAGCAAGTATGGGTTGGCACCTTAGTTACCGAAAATGCGATTAGTCGTACTTTAGTGAAAGTGAGGAAAGCGTTAGCTGATGATCCCAAGAACTCACGATATATTATCACTGTACCGCGCAAAGGTTATCGTATGGTGGCGGATTTTGTTGCTTCTGACACTATAAGTAACCAACCTGAGGGGAGCGTAAATCCTAACCAAAGCAGTGATGTAAATGACGACGAGAAACAAGCGGCACTTGTTAAAAAAAACCAGCAAACTAGGTTAACTGCTCAACCATCAGTATTTAGTCAAAGTAGAACAAGGCAAAATATTATATTTATAGCGGTTGGCCTTATTATGCTCATTGCTATAACTTATGGTCTCTCAATAAAAACTAACGTTGTACTACAAACAAAACAATTAAAACCACTAAACCGTGAGGTAGGTGTTGAGCAATTTCCAGCAGTATCACCCGATTTAACTCAGCTAGCTTATAGTAAAGATATTTTAGGTAAACCGTCATACATCAATATTGAAAACCTTAGTAGTCATGTAAAACAATCAGTTACTCATGCCAGAGGGGCATTAAGCAAACCAGTTTGGTCACCTACACAAGATAAATTAGCCTTTTTATATCAACACAATAGTGTTTGTACGATTTCCTGGGCAGAGCTTTCAAATATTAAAGATAAAAATACTTGGCAAGACATTACTGAATGTGGCGCTCAAGCTAGTCCGCACTTTGTTTTTTCGCCAGATGGTAAATACCTATATTTTAACGACAGGCAATCGCCAAGTCATGGTTATCAAATATTTAGAGTCAACTTAGCAAATAATGAGAAAGACATTGTTAACCAGCCTATTACCAATGGTTTAGGTAACTATAGTTTTGATATATCGCCTGATGGTGAAAAATTGCTGATGATTAACAGTGAGTTTTCACCAACAACGCGCATTTACACTTTAGATATTGAAAACTCAACCCTTGAACAAACGGCGCAATTAGATTATTTAATGCGCTCGGTAATTTGGCATCATGACAATGAAACTATTATTCATCCATCACCACATCCAGCGTATGAGCTTTGGCAAAGTGATTTAGCGGGTAATAAGTTAGCGGTAGTTGCCAGTAATACTTCAAGAATAAAGCATTTATCACGAATAAATAATGGTAAAGACTTTAGTTTTGTTTCTTACTTATTAAATAAAGATATTCACTTCCAAGCCATTGATAATAATCTAAAGAGTATTGAATTGGCTAATTCAACGGTGATGGATTATTTACCCGCGTTGTCAAATAACACAAACCAATATGCCTTTGTTTCTAAACGCTCTACTTCAGCAGAAGTTTACCTTAGCACCATAAAAGCAGCGACAGATAACAGTACTGAAAATGCTAAACAGTTAAGTCATTTCAATAACCCCGTGAAGTTATACGACTTAGCTTTTTCACCCAATGATAGTCAACTTATGGTGCTGGCTGATAATCAAATCTATGTAGCAAATATTGACGAGATGTCGGTGAAAAAGTTGCCACTTGATAATATCGCGATTGTAGCAGTGAGTTGGCAAGATGAAAATAATTTGCTGCTTTCAACCATTAAAAATGCTGACTGGACGCTAATGGCTTATAACATTAGCGAGCAAAAGTTATCCCGTATGCCAGTAGGCTATCAAGGCGGGCTTTATTCAGCAGTTGATGATAGTTATTATTTGATTGCTGATGATAGTTCGCAAGTGATGAAGTTCTCTGACTTATCGGCAGAGCCACAAGCGACTGACTTAACCTGCCAGCCAAGTATTATAAATAGAAAACTCAATTTAAAAGCAACACCTGACGGCTTGCTATGCCAATCAAATGCTGAAAATAAAGAATATAGCCATTACTCCTTTATTCAGGAAACTAGCCAAACCTGGCAAAAACCAGCAGCGGATAATGATTTTTACACCAATAAAAAGGGTATGATTTACGCAAAAATGAAGCGTTCAGTTGCGGATATCATGCAAACAAGTAGTTTTTAAATCAAATGTCATTATTCAAACAAGTCTCAGGGAATACCGTAACCCTTTATTTTTATTGATTTAAAGTTGTGACCATCGTGGTGGTCACAACTTCTTCCGCATTAATCACGCATTAATCCCACTTTATTCCTTATTTCCCTACAGTTCTGGTTAACACTGCTTATCAAATCAATGAGCAGGAATAATTATGGACAAGCCACTAGTCAAAACCACGAATAAAAAATATCAAGGTAAGTATCTATTTGCTGCCCTTAGCACGTGCTTATTTATAGGTGTTTTTGCTGTTACTCAAAGTAACGCCACCTTAGCCACCTCGGGGAAAAACTACAATGTAGCTACTGACAACTTAGTTATTAGTACCATTAAACAAGCAGAATTTGCTGAGTATTTACCACTACGTGGTGTTGTTGAGCCGGAAAAGACTATTTTTATTGATGCTATTGATGGTGGGCGTGTTGAAGAAGTCTTTATACAAGAAGGGGCTTTAGTTAAGCAGGGACAAGCAATTTTAAAGCTGAGTAATACTAACTTGCAATTAAATGTTCTAGCAAGAGAAGCCGAAGTATCAGAGCAAATTAACAATATGCGCAATACTCGTTTGGCACTTGAGCAAAATCAACTGTCATTAAAACGTGATGTTATTGAGCTTGATTTTTCAGTATTACGTTTGCAAAAACAGTTTACCCGTAACCAAGCATTGATGAAGAAAAAGCTAATCTCACAGCAGGCCTTTGAAGCGATAAAAGATGAATTGGATTTTCAACGTAAATACCGTGAAATTGTACAGCAAAGCCAACAAAAAGAGGCGTTATTACAAAGCCAGCAGCTTGAGCAGTTAGCTCAAAGCATTAAAACACTAGAGTCCAACCTAGCTATTTCTCGTGGCAGCTTAGACAAGTTGATTATTCGAGCCCCGAGCAGCGGGCAATTAACCTTTCTTGATGCCCAAGTTGGAGAATCTAAAAGTAATGGTCAGCGCTTAGGTCAAGTGGATTTAATCGAGCAATATAAAGTCACAGCACAAGTGGATGAATTTTATGTTAGCCGCGTGGCAAAAGGGCAAACAGCCAGCTTTGAACTTAACCAACAAACCTATCAAATTGACGTCGCTAAAGTATATCCGGGTATCGACAACGGAACCTTCAAAGTTGACTTTAGTATTTCAGATAAAGTAATCGCGCAAAAATTACGTCTAGGGCAAAGCGTGCAACTTAAATTCAACCTGTCATCAACTGAGTCGAAATTACAAATAGCTAATGGTGGTTTCATGCAAAATACTGCAGGTAGCTGGGTATTTGTTGTTGACAAAAACGGTGCACAAGCCAGTAAACGCAACATTCGCTTAGGTAGAAAAAATCCACAAAGCATTGAAGTGCTTTCTGGCTTAACTAAAGGTGAACGCGTTATTACTTCCTCTTATGCCAGCTTTTCTGATGCTGACAAATTAAGCCTGTCAGAGAGCGATTAAGAAAATAGTTCAATTCATAACAAAGAAAACCAACCTCTTCAAAGTAAAACCAAGGAATTAAGATGATCAAATTTAATCAAATAAGCCGCTCTTTTATTGGCGATGAAGTAGAAACTGTTGCTATAGATAAAATGAATTTAACCATTAACCAAGGTGAATTTTTATCAATCCTTGGGCCGTCAGGCTGTGGTAAATCAACCTTACTGAACGTACTAGGTATGCTAGATAATATAGATACAGGGGAGTTTAGTTTTTTAGACAATCCCGTTGATAAATTTAGCGAGCAACAACGTGCTCGTTTAAGAAAGCAGCATATTGGTTTTATTTTTCAAAATTTTAATTTAATTGATGAATTAACTGTTGAGCAAAACATCGAGTTACCACTTTATTATCATAATGTAGCAAAAGCAGAACGAAAGCGCTTGGTTGATACCGTATTAAAGCGTGTCGATATCAGTCATCGTCGCAAGCATTTACCGGCTAAATTATCAGGTGGTCAGCAGCAACGTGTTGCTATTGCACGAGCCATTGTTACCCAACCTGACTTAATTCTCGCGGATGAGCCTACAGGTAATCTAGACTCAAAAAATTCAACTCAAGTGATGGAATTACTGCAACAGCTTAATCAAGAGGGGGCAACCATAGTGATGGTTACTCATGCACCAGAGCATATTATATATGGTACTCGGGTTATTGAGTTACTTGATGGCAAAGTGATTAATGATCAATGGGTAAAAGAAAAGCTTACTAGTAAAAAAGAACAAGAGCTTATTGATGTAGATTTGAAAGAAGCTCACAGTTCTATAGAGCAGACAGGGGAGGTGACTTGTGGTTAAGTTATTATTTATTGTTGCTTGGAGAAACTTCTGTCGAGACAAACTGACCAGCTTTATTCAGCTCACAGGATTAATTATTGGCATCGCCAGTTTTATCTTAATTCAATTTTACGTTGAACATCAAAAAAGCTATAACACTGCATTTACTGATGCCAAAGATATTTATCGAATTAATCTCATTCGTGGTGAAAATAAACCACAAGCACAAACACCATTGAGACTTGCAACAGAGCTAACACAAAATTTTAACGAAGTAGAAGATGCTACCCGGATCTCACCGTCAAGTATTTCAGTGAAACATTTGCAAGGGGTTTATTCTGAGCGCGCACTTTACGCCGATGCGAACTACTTAGACTTTTTTGATTTTGAATTAATTGAAGGCGATATCAATACCGCATTGGACGCACCAGATAGTTTAATACTGCATCAAGACTTAGCGGTTAAATACTTTTCCACCGCCATCGGGGTTATAGGCAAGCGTTTAACCATTAATGGTAAAGATCATCAAGTAACAGGTGTGATTAAAAAGCCAACAATCCCTACCACCATGCCTTTAACCATGATATTACCTATGGTAAATTTTTATGGACAAATTTCTCGACCCGAGTGGATTGATGCATGGAATTTTAACGCGACCAGAACCTATGCCAAAATTAGACAACCAGCAAATATTAATACCTTAACACAAACGGTAAGTGACTATTATGATAGCCGCGCGAAAGGGTTATCCTCATTTAATACTAATCGTGTCATCATTCAACCGTTTTTAGATATCTATCTTGATAACACCACGACAAAAAGCTTAACACCACCAAGTAGTAAGGTGATGGTTACTGTGTTTAGCATTATTTCTTTAATGATATTGTTATTGGCTTGTGTTAATTTTACCAACCTTTCAACAGCTGCTGCAATGCGCAGGGGCAAGGATGTCGGTGTCCGTAAAGCTTTAGGCGCCAGTAAAATACAATTGATCACTCAGTATTTATCTGAGGCCGTTATGTTATCAGCAATAGCTTGTATTTTTTCATTGGTATTGGTTTATCTATGTTTGCCGGCATTTAACCAATTAATGAATGCGGAAATGGTCTTTAATATTTCAATGACACAATCTATACAGTTATTCGGACTGACCTTATTAGTGGGAATATTAGCAGGCAGCTATCCAGCGTTTTATTTGAGTAACTTGTCACCTGCCCATGTACTAAAAGGTTTAGTGAGTACGTCTAAATCAGGGGTGTTTTTAAGGCAATCTCTTATTATTTTCCAGTTTGCTATTGCAGCCTTTTTATTGGTTGCTAGTTTAGTGGTGAATTGGCAGATGCAGTACATAAATAATATGGAACAAGGCTTTGACCGTGAAGGCGTTATTGTGGTCTCGCGAGGTGATAGTACTTACAATGCTTTTAAAAGCCAAACATTACGTCACCCCGATGTTATTTCAGTCACTATGTCACATACTGTGCCAACTAAGGCGACCAGAACTTCAAATACTGTAAGACGATTAGATGATATCACCAATGAAATTTGGGTAGGTAATAACCCCATAAGTTTAGATTTCTTTAAAACCTATGGCATTAAATTGATAAGTGGACGTATCTTTTCAAAGGTCTATGTTAATGATGCTTATAAAGAAAATAAGGAAGATTGGCAGTCATCAACAGGTAAGTTGGTTATTAACCAAACGTTGGCGCTTACGCTAGGTTGGAGTCCAGAAGAGGCCGTTGGACAGCTGCTTACTTTAGGTGGCGGTCAAGACGGTATGCATAATCATCAAATTATTGGTGTGGTTGAAGACAGTCACTATGTCAATGTAAAGAATACCGTGCCACCAATGACCTATGTGCTATCGACAGAGCCAAAAGACTTATCTTTACGGTGGACGTCAATTCGTTTTAAAGCGGGCGCAAGTTTGCAAAGCTTAAAAGACGTTGAACAAATATGGTTAGGTTTAGCGCCTGATTTAGCCTTCAAATATGATTGGATCACAGACCTATTTGATTCAAGCTATCGTAATGAAAACCAACAAACCGACCTGTTAAATGTCTTTACCTTATTAGCTCTTGTGGTTACCGCCATTGGTTTATTTGGCTTAGCAGCATTTAATACTCAACGCAGAGTGAAAGAGATTGCAGTACGTAAAATATTAGGTGCGAGTACAGGGCAGTTATGTTTTATGTTGGTAAATCAATTTTCAAGCTTAGTGATTATCGCCAATGTGATTGCACTACCTTTAGCTTATTTCTTAATGCGAGATTGGTTAGATAACTTTATTTACCGCATTAACATGCCTTATAGCGCCTTTATGTTGAGTGCTGCTTTTAGCTTAGTGATAGCTTACGTTACAGTGATGATTATTGCTTACAGAGCAGCAACGGCTAAACCTGTTGATTCATTGCATTGTGAGTAATAATCTAAGTTATACCAATTTGATTAAATTTCTTCCCTACTCAGAGCTACATTGTTGAGCTTAGAACAAACAACATTTGTTAAACATAGTCATTCTATATTTAGTTAATTTTGTGACGTTATCAGTTTAACAATGAGCTCCCAAGGGCGAGTTTTAAAGGCTTATATGCCGCGTTATTGATTTTGACAAGGGAATAACCATTCTCTACAATCAATGCCTTGCCTCTAAGCCTTTTAATTCTCGCTGAGTGGGAAAGAACTTAATCAACTTGGTATTATACCAATCCGAATGAGGTTATTGTTAGCTATTAGCTTCATTGCAAGGGTATTAACGAACAATGCTAGTGATGGTCTAGTTTAAAGTGCAAAGTCTGGTGAGAAAATGTTGGTGCAGAATTTTCATGCTGCTGAATATGATGTTTTTTTGGAGGAGAACAGCTTAATTGGCTTTACTATTTTCTTAGAAACAAAGGTGAGTGTCAAAATAATGTAAACACTCACCATTTAACTATATTAATCACAGATAATACTCCGGTATTAATGGGGTATTTTTGCTCTGGTAAGATTAAACGTTTACAGCGTCTTTTAAGGCTTTACCCGCTTTAAAAGCAGGTACTTTAGCTGCTGAAATTTGTATTTCTGCACCTGTTTGAGGATTGCGGCCTGTGCGAGCAGCACGGTCATTTACTTTGTAAGTACCAAAACCGACTAATGCAACATCGCCACCACTAGCTAGTTCAGCTGTTACTGATGCAATTAAGCTATCTAACGCACGACCTGCAGATGCTTTTGAAATGTCTGCGCCTTCAGATATTTTCGCTACTAATTCACTTTTATTCATTATTTTTATGCCCTGTTTGTTGTTGTCAGTGACATACTAAGAAATAACAGTGAATTGAGCAATAGAAATTATCATCTTTGTGCAAAAATATTAGTTTTACCATTATAGTTGGCCTAAACACGGTTTACAAAAGAGTTAAGCTGTTGAATTATACAACCTTAAAGTACTCTATATCGCCAGATTGTTTCACTCAATTCAAGCTAACGTTACGCGTTTATACCCAATTATTTTCTGTTTTTACTCTAGGTACTGATTAAATAATACTGGCCCCACAGCCGGGTATTTCGGTAATGTTAAAATGATCAATTTGTGAAGGCTCTAAATATTCCTTGGCAAACTTTAAATATACCTTTTCTGAAATAAAAACATCAAACAAGTCAGGGTCTAGGTGATCACCTAATTTCATTCTTCCCATAATGGTAAGTGTTTCTGACAAGGTTTTTGGATCTTTATATGGACGGTCATTTGCTGTTAAGGCTTCAAAAACATCGGCAATACCCATTATCCTCGCGGGAATAGACATTTCATCGCGCTTCAACCCTTTGGGGTAACCAGTGCCATCCATTTTTTCATGATGGCCACAGGCATATTCAGGAACACGTTTTAAGTGTTTTGGAAAAGGCATAGACTCAAGCATTTCAACAGTCACGTCCATATGACCATTAATAACTTGCCGTTCTTTTGCATTTAAGGTGCCGCGTTTGGTAATTAAGTTGTATACCTCATCGGTAGTTAATATATCTTGTTTTACTCCCTTAATTGTCACTTGGTAATTTTTAGCAATTCGGTAAACACGTTGAGTTTTATCATCATCAAAAAATTCGCCGCCTTTATTGGCATGGCAAATAAAGTCTCGGTCAGACTCAAGCTCTTTTAGTAATAAAGCTTTTTGATTTTCGTCATACTTATTACTGTAATAAAGGTCTCTAGCCGCTATTTCAAAACGGGCACTGACTAACTCTATCCGGTCGAACACGGTTTCTAATTTTTTAGCCTTATCCATGACATATTCTGGGGTGGCAACTTTGCCACAATCATGTAACCAGGCCGCAACACCTAATTCATGAAAATCTTCTTTACTCAGAGAGAATTTATCGAGCGGGCCATAAGTTATTTCATGACAAGCTTCGGCCAACATCATGGTAATTAAAGGTACGCGTCGACAATGGCCTCCTGTATATGGCGATTTTTTATCGATGGCAGAAGCAATAAGTTGAGAAAAAGCAGAAAATAGGTTTTCCATTTCATCAATAAGTTGTTTATTGGTAATGATGACACCAGCTAGCGAGCTAAGTGCATGGGTTAACTTTTCAGCTTCTTCGTTGAAGGGGATAATTTCGCCCTGATAATTGACGGCATTGATAAGTTGAATGACGCCGTTAAGATCTCCTTGGTGGTTTTTCATTGGTAGCGTTAACACTGACTGGGTTTTATAACCCGTTATTTTATCCATGGCTTTGGCAGCAGTTAAATCATAATCTTGGCATTGATAAACATCGGCAATATTTATTACTTTCCCTGTGTGGGCTGCAATCGCTACAAGAGCACTGTCATTAACCTCCCCGTATTTTAGAACGGGAATAGGGGGGAAGTTAATTTCATTATTTGTTGTGCCACCTAAATGAAGTGATAGCGTTTTATTGATGATAGTTTCAAAAACTAATTCACTTTGTCCAGATATAGAGTAGATAGTGCCGCCATCGGCATTAGCTAGCTCCATGGCACTTTTAATTATTTTTTCTAATAATACCCCGTGATCTTTCTCTGAAGATAACGCGATGCCTATCTCAATAAAATGTTCAATGTTGTTCATTTTATCTCCCGTACCAAATTAACCGCCTTGAGTTAATCAAAAGTATAGGATCGTGCGGAGTAAATTGTAAAAGTTAACCCATAAAAACCACTATTGTTGGTTAAAACACAACGCTTAGCGATATTGTAATCAAAAGTTTCTACAAAAATAATAATTACTAATCTTCTGAACTATACTTTTTTAATAACTATTTCCACTCGTTTGAAAGTTACTTTCGCTTTAATAGGTGCACGTATGAAAAAACTTTTTTCCACCATTACCATAGTACTGGCTCTGTATACCTCCATAGCAGTTCAGCCAGTAGTAGCAAAAGAAGGCGAGTGGGTAGAGTGGATAGCAGATGTACAATTATCATATGCCTCTATTGATAATCTTAATTTATCTGCTTTTAGTGATGATACCCATAATGATGAACGCCTAGCCCTTAACGGTATTTTTGGTCGTTTTTATCAATTTAATGGTTTTACCCGTATGAGTTTCTTACTTGAACTTGATGTTGAAAAATATCAAGAGTTTGATCTTATGGATAATAGACAGCTTGGTGCAAGTATTGGTGTTAGGCATAAGTTTGGCTTAGGCTTTTATCAACCCTACTTGCAGTTCAATACAAATTACCGTCATCAAGAGGTTGAGTGGGATGCCAATTCAAGAGATATACTATTTACCACACTAGAGTTTGGGCAGCATATTAATAATCAACTATCTGTCGCGGCTAGTATTGATTTTACTGTCACAAGTGGTGAAGAACGCCTTGTGATTGTTCCTGATCTATCAAGTGATGTTTTTGACCAAAGCTATATTCATCTATCATTTTTTGTTGATTACATTCTTAACCAAAATTGGTTGGTATCTGCTAGTTATGCACGTCGTCAGGGGGATTTTAATTCTTCATGTAGTGAGGCTAATGTCGCTAAAGTACTTGAGGTTGAGAAGGTTGCTGCTATCACCAAAGATAATGTTTTTGGTGGTTGTGTTTATAAACTTGATGGTGGTAGTAATATTTATTCAGCCTCACTGAGTTATAGCCTAACCAGTCATTCAGGACTTAATTTTGTTATGGAGCATTATCAAGGGAAAGCTGATGTTTTAGATTATCACAGCACCACCTACTTACTCAGTTTCAACTACCGTTATTAAGGGGTATAAGATGAAGATATTTCAGTTCACTGCTTGGTGTTTTATATCTATTTTCCTTGTGATTTCTTGGTTAAGTCATGCGAACTCTATTAAGGTGAGCGTGGTTGATGATAAGAAACAACCAGTCGAGTTTGCGGTTATTTATATTAAAGAAACCTTGCCAAAAGTAAGTGATAATTCTGTTGTTATTGACCAGGTTGATAAAGAATTCATTCCTTATGTCACCGTGGTACAACGTGGTAGTGCTATTAACTTTCCCAATAATGATGAAATTCGTCATCAGGTTTATTCTTTTTCAAAATCTAAACAATTTGAATTACCGCTATATAGTGGTAATCCCGCATCTCCTGTAGTTTTTGATCACAATGGTGTTGTTGCTATGGCTTGTAATATTCATGACTGGATGAAGGCTTATGTCTATGTGGTCGACACTAATAAATTCACACTCTCCAATAAGTCAGGTCAAGCGGTATTAACTAATCTAGCAAAAGGACAATATGAAGTGGTTGTTTGGCACCCAAAAGCGAAAGAGAGCGAGCTACTCAATGCCCAGCAAATAAACATTAGTGATGGTGAGCACGAACTTTTCTTTACCGTTGCACAAAAAACACAATTTAAAGCATGGCGATCCCCCAAAAGTACCAGGCGCCGAGGTTATTAAGTTACGCTAGGTCAATGTTTCAAATATTGCAACAACTGACAGTGATGATGTGAGGGAATACCATTAAGAAGCTTTTTAGGTTCACTCATTTCCGTACCCGAATTATTGCCTTTGTTATGGTAATTTTTATCCCTATTCAATTATCATTATTTGTTGTAATTCGTGATGCCAATATAGCAACGGCAAGAAATAATATTGATGAGGCTTTGCAAGTAACCGCAGATGTGTTTTTTAAATCATTGGCGCAGCATCGTGATAGTTTACTATCAAAGGTAAGAGCCTTATCGTCGGACTATGCCTTCAAACCCGTTGCCAATACCAATGAGCATAAAACGGTATTATCCACACTTACTAGCTATCAACAGCGCGTAGATGCTGATGTAATGTTACTACTTTCTATGGAAGGTAATATCATTGCTGATACCAGTCATCCGCAGTTAACCGCTGAGCCTTTTTACTTACCTCATTTAATTGAACAAGCAAGTAACAGTGAATACGGTGAAGCCGACTCAATTGCTTTTATTGAGAATAGACCATATCTTCTCGTTGCAGTCCCCTTATTTTCACCTGAGCCAAGCCATTGGATTGTTATGGGTTTTTTACTTACCGATGATTTCGCATTAAATTTACAAAAAACGACTAAATCTGATGTTTCAATTCTGTTTGGCAACAAGTTGATTTCATCCGGGAACTATCAATGGCAACAATTAGCTTCAACATTGCCTGGGGATACCCGTCAGTTATCCGAACAAGCCTTAACTTCACAAGCCTCATTTCATCAGGACTACAGCGTAAATCAACACTTTAACAAAAATTTTGATTTATCACTGGCAGGACAAAGCTATGTTTCAGTCGTTGTACCTATAAAAAGTGAGAATAATGAATACTTTATTGCATTGCTACAACGCTCTTTGGCGCAAGCTTTAGTTCCCTATGAAAACTTGCACTTTATCGTCGCCCTTGGTTTTTTTATTGCGTTAATACTGTTGATGGTTGGCG
>Ga0209291_1001311_pt1 | contig 22233 bp, 13 predicted proteins | sample GOMGulsemesocosm_FD_184633 | JGI IMG/M metagenome (GOLD analysis project Ga0209291, IMG submission 184633) | Methane-oxidizing microbial communities from mesocosms in the Gulf of Mexico - GOM9B Gulf of Mexico (SPAdes) (version 2) | ecosystem: Environmental > Aquatic > Marine > Cold seeps...
TCTCTGATCCATTTAGCGCTAAAAACAACGCTGTAATTGATTTATTATTTACCGATTCTTATCTATCGTATTCTTATCATTTAGCTAACGGAAAAATTAATCCTAAAAAATTATATGATGATTGGAGATTATATTCTAATATATTCCAATTCAATTCAATATTAAGTAATTCATTAAATGATAATGCACTTCCTAAATCATTTCAAAAATTTACTCCTCAACATAAAGTATACAAACAACTAATAAAACGATTACCAATATCCAAAGCATTAGTACACACCGATTCCTTAAGAACAATAACTGAACACGGATCAAAAATAAGACCTAACAAAAGCAATACTAGAATAATAAACATTAGAAAACGATTAAATGAATTAGGCTTTTTACAAGATTCTTTGGTTACACAATCTGAGGTGTTAGATACCTTATTACAAGAAAGTGTTCGTAACTTCCAAACATCAAAAAAATTAAAAACCGATGCTATAATTGGTGTCGGAACAATCGAAGCTTTAAACGAAAATTATCAGGACCAATACAATAGTATTTTAGCAAATTTAGAGCGATGGAGATGGTTCCCTAGAAACTTAGGTGAGGATTATATTTTAGTTAACATTTCTGACTATAAGCTAAAACATATTACTAAAAAAGACACTACTCAATACACTATTATCGTAGGAAAGACAGCTCGTAAAACACCTGTGTTTAGTTCTAAAATCAGTCACTTAGATTTTAATCCACAATGGTTTATTCCACCTACTATTAAAAAAGAAGACATTATTCCCGCAGCAACAAGAGATGTTGATTATTTACGCAGAAAAAACATTTCTGTATTTCATAAAGGGAAAAGAATGATACTGGATTCTATAAATTGGAATTCAAACGCCCCTTCGTCTTATAGCTATGTTCAAAGTTCTGGAAATAGCAATGCTTTGGGTAGGGTTAAAATTATTTTTCCTAATAAATTTTCAGTGTATTTACATGATACACCAAGTAAATCGTTATTCAAGAAAAACTATCGTGCAAGAAGTTCAGGCTGTGTAAGAGTACAGAATGTATTTTCTCTAGCTGGGAAAATTTTAAACATGCCAGATGATAAAATAACCAGTTTAGTTGATCGTAAACTAACTAAAAGAATTCATGTAAAAGATGACATTAAAGTTCATTTCCTTTATTGGTCCGTAGTATTCAATAACAAATCTCAACCAATATTTATAAATGATGTTTATAAACTAGATAAGGAGTTAGCTCAAAAATTAGCCAATTAACTTTGAGTTTGTATTGTAGTTTTTATTTGGATGGTAAATAAATAAACAAGATTTGTTTTTAATTCTTTTAATTATTGCAGCATTAAATGCAGTTGGTACTGCAGGACAACCCAAGCTACGTCCTAACCTACCATTACGTTTTGCAAAGTCAGGATTTGAATATTTAGCTCCGTGAAAAACAACATAACGTTTTCTTGCATTACTATTAAAACCTTTTTCTTGACCATCTAAAAATAATGACAATCCGTTTTTACCATAATATGTATTGTCCGTTACATAAAACCCTAATGAACTTTGATTAGAGTTATTAGTATTCGAAAATTTTGTAGCGAATTCTCCTCCTGTGTTTCTTCCGTGAGCAACTACTGTATTGAACAACACTTTATTCGTTGTCATATCTAAAACCCATAATCTTTTTGCTTTAGATGATAAACTAAAGTCAATTATTGTTAAAGTTTCGTTTTTAATTTTCCCTTGAGCCTTTAATTTTGAATATCCTTTAATAGCATTAGAAAAACTTTCTAACTGAGGCATTGAAGTGTTCTGGTTTGTAAAAACTTTATACAATGTTAAGATAGCTACATCTTCTTCAATTGAATTAACTATAGTATTAGAATTTGCATCTATATTAGAAGGGTTAGAAAAAGAAGATAAAAGAATTATAGTAAGTAATAGAGTTAAAAAACGAAATTTCATAGGTCAAGTAGGTTTGGTTGGGTGTGGTTTGGTTTGGTTCTTTTTTCAAAGAGATCAAATATATCATTTTATTAACAATATCCAAAAATAACTATGTAAAAGACATAAACCTTGTTGTAAAACAGTCATTTAATGAAGAATACGACAATTTACATAGCAAATAGACAATAATCATCATTTACAAGGGAAAAAACCTGCTAAATATCTCAAAAAAAAATGCTACTTGACAACTCAAGTAGCATTTAACTTATAAAACAAACTAACACTATTTTTTCTTCCTCATCTCTTTTAATAACTCATAAGCCTCAACTGCACCAGATCTTTCTGCATATTGTGTTACAGAAGTACCCTGTTTATCAACTGCCCTAATATCGGCTCCTTTTTCAACTAGTAACTTAATAATTTCAATTCTATTGTATCGTGCAGCATACATTAGCGGAGACTTTCCTCCAGAAAATTTATTAACACTAACTCCCATTTTAATTAATTTCTTAACCGTTTCAATGTCGTTCTTAGAAATAGACTGACAAAATGGACTAACGTCTACAATGGACGTTTCTGTATTTTTTTGTAAATCGTTTTGTAAATTGTTCCCCTCAATTGAATTTGCGCTAGCAATTAACCCAAAAGCTAAGGCTGCTGTTAAAATGTAATTTTTCATGATTTTTGATTTTTTGATTAATGATGTATTCTATCATAAAAATAATCAATACTTAAAAAACAACGTCCTAAATATATGCATATAACATAAGTTTAACTTTATACATGAATTCTGTTAACAAAAACCAAATAAAAGATTCTCAAGAGAAAAACACACCCTTTCTAATAACCCATTTGTTCGTATCTTTGCTCGAAAATCAACACACTAAGCGTGTAGTTAGTAATAACACTTTCCATTCGAGATAATTCTTGGAGGATTAAACCCAATGGTGGGATTAACAAATCTTATGAATAAGAAAACAATTCTTTTAATACTAGATGGATGGGGAATCCCTGAAGACAAAAACGCTTCAGCAATTCATCATGCAAAAACTCCTTTTATAGATAGTCTTTACAATGATTACCCAAATACGACATTATTAACCCACGGAATGAATGTTGGTTTACCCGACGGACAAATGGGAAATAGTGAGGTTGGACATATGAATTTAGGTGCAGGAAGAATTGTTTATCAGGATTTAGCGAAAATAAACTTAGCTGTGCAAAACAATACGCTTAAAGATGAGCAAACACTTATAGATGCCTTTTCTTATGCAAAAGAACACCATAAAAATGTTCATTTTTTAGGTTTAGTATCTGATGGTGGTGTACATGCACACATTAATCATATTAAAGGATTGGTAGATGCTGCTGAAGATTTTGGAATTACCAACTCTTTTATTCACGCCTTTACTGACGGAAGAGATGTTGACCCTAAATCAGGGATTAATCATATTGCTGACTTACAAAATCATATTAAAAACAAAAATGCAACTCTGGCTTCTATTATAGGTCGTTACTATGCAATGGACAGAGATAATAGATGGGAACGTGTTGCTGAAGCATATGACTTACTTGTTAATGGTAAAGGACAGCAAACTGAGAATAGTATTGATGCAATTCAACAAAGTTATGATAAGGACATTACAGATGAATTTATCAAGCCAATTACTATCACCAAAAACGGTGCTCCAGTAGCTACAATTAAAGAAGATGATGTTGTTATTTTTTTTAATTTCAGAACAGATCGTGGTCGTGAATTAACTAATGCGCTAACACAAAATGATTTTCCTGATTTCAGAATGCAAAAATTAAACTTGCATTTTACTACTTTAACAAATTATGATGAATCATTTAAAGGAATAAATATTGTTTTCAATAAAGACAATATTAAGAACACCTTAGGAGAAACTATCTCTAAAGCTGGAAAAACACAAATTCGAATTGCCGAAACAGAAAAATATCCACACGTTACTTTTTTCTTTAATGGAGGAAGAGAAGAACCTTTTGATAATGAAAAAAGAATTCTTTGCCCATCACCAAAAGTTGCAACCTATGACATGCAACCAGAAATGAGTTCGCATGATATTACCAAAGCTATAGTTCCGGAAATAAACACGCAATGGGCTGATTTTATATGCCTTAACTTTGCAAATCCTGATATGGTTGGTCATACTGGAAGTATGGAGGCAGCAGTAAAATCTTGTGAAGCAACAGATGTTTGCACGAAGCAAGTTATTGAAGCTGCTTTACAAAACGGATATACCACCTTAGTGATTGCAGATCATGGTAATTGCGAAAAAATGTTTAATGAAGATGGTAGTCCACATACAGCTCACACGACTAATCCAGTTCCATTAATTGTAGTTGACAAGGATATTAAAACTATTAAAAAAGGTATCTTAGGCAATATTGCTCCTACAATATTAAATTTATTAGGCATTGAAAAACCAGAATTGATGACCCAAAATTCATTAGTTTAAACAAGTACTACACTGGCCATTTTACTGATAGAAATAAATAATATTTTACGTACTTTTACCGACTATTAAATTACATAATGATTTCAAAAGACAACCTTCTTATTGCTGTAGACTTTGACGGAACAATCGTTGAAGATGCTTATCCAAATATTGGAAAGCCACAGCTATTCGCATTTGAAACAATGAAAAGATTACAAGCTGACGGGCATCGTTTAATCCTATGGACCTATAGGTGTGGGAGAAAATTGGATGATGCTGTTGAATTTTGTAAACAAAACGGAATTGAATTTTACGCCATCAACAATAGTTTTCCAAACGAAGAATATGATGGTAAAGAAAGTAGAAAAATTGGTGCTGATTTATTTATCGATGATAGAAATATTGGAGGTTTTATTGGTTGGGGAGAAATATACCAACTATTAACCAAAGAAGCTGCACCAAGCTTAAAAGCAAAAAAGAAAAGTATATTTTCATTTTTTAAAATCACAGATGATTAAATTAAAAACGAAAGAAGAAATAGAAATCATGCGCGAAAGTGCCTTAGTGGTTTCAAAAACATTAGGAGTAATAGCAGGTGAAATAAAACCAGGGATTACTTCATTATATTTAGATAAAATCGCAGAAGAACATATTAGAGATTTAGGAGCAATTCCAGGATTCCTTGGACTTTATGATTTCCCTAATACCTTATGTATTTCGCCAAATGCACAAGTTGTACATGGTATCCCAAACAACAAACCACTTGTAGAAGGTGATATTTTATCCGTTGACTGTGGAGCTATTTTAAATGGCTATTATGGTGATCATGCGTATACATTTGAAGTTGGTGAAGTTGCTCCAGAAACAAAAAAACTACTTCAGGTTACTAAAGAAAGTTTGTACGTAGGTATTAGAGAATTGAAAGAAAACAACCGTGTAGGTGATGTAGGTTTTGCAATACAAAAGTATTGCGAAGACCGGGGTTATGGTGTAGTACGTGAATTGGTAGGTCATGGTTTAGGTAAAACTATGCATGAAGATCCACAAATGCCTAATTACGGGAAACGTGGTAGAGGTAAAAAGTTTAAAAATGGATTAGTAGTGGCTATTGAACCTATGATTAACATGGGGACTCATAAGATTGAGCAATTACGTGATGGTTGGACCATTTTAACTGGTGATAGAAAGCCTTCTGCCCATTTTGAGCATGATGTTGCTGTTGTTAACGGAAAACCTCAATTATTATCTACTTTTGATTATATCTACGAAGCTTTAGGAATTACAAGTACTGAGGAAGATGAATTCAGAAAGAAATAGAACTAATTCTTGATGAAGAAAACCTTCAAACTCATATTAAATACTATACCAAGACCACTATTAATTAGAGTGAGTTATTTAGTTCGTCCAATTTTAACTTTTTTCTTAAAAGGAAATACATTCACTGACCCTATAGACGGAAATAGTTTTAGTTCATTCCTCCCATATGGCTATGGAAACCAGAGAGATAACGTATTATCACCTTCAACACTGTCATTAGAACGGCACAGATTGTTATGGCTCTATTTAAAAAACGAGACTGATTTTTTTACCAATAAAGAAAATAAGAAAGTATTACACTTCGCACCTGAACAATGCTTTTACAAACGTTTTAGAAAACAAAATAACATTCAGTATACCACCACTGATTTACTTTCTCCATTAGCAGATGTAAAAGCAGATATTTGCAACCTTCCTTTTGAAGATAATAGTTATGATATTATTTTTTGCAATCATGTTTTAGAACACATACCTGATGATACTAAAGCTATGCAAGAACTATATAGGGTTTTAAAACCTAAAGGAATGGCTATACTTCAAATCCCTCAAGAATTAGCTAGGGAAACTACTTATGAAGACAATACCATAACAGACAAAGTTGAACGAGCAAAAATATTTGGCCAATATGACCATGTTCGAATTTACGGGCATGATTACTTCAATAAACTGAGAAGTATTGGGTTTACAGTAGAAGAAACTGATTACACCAGTAATCTTTCTGATAATGATGTTGTTAAGTATTGTTTGACTAAAGGGGAAATCTTACCCGTATGCTTTAAATAATGCCTTAAAACTAATAAAAAGTTACTTTTAGTTCTAAAAACGATATCGCATTAGCTTAAAATCTTGTTAAATATAACTTTCACAACATTAAATTTATATTTAACAACATTTTACTAACAATAACTTAATATATCCACTATATTTATTATTATAAAATAAGTAAAACTTATCCCCAAATTAATTACAAGTCTTTCTTTAGAAGAGCACCCCAACTCTTCTAAGACAGAGGACAAAGCAAAAAGCTTAGTATCTAGATACTAAGCTTTTTGTTATTTATAAACTATTGCTTTCCGATACTTATTATGGAAAGTCATTTAAACTCAAGGTTTTTAATAACTTTTCTTCATCCTCGTAGATAAAATATACTTTTAACTCAGGATGCGCTTTTAAAAATCCCGTTACTTTCTCTACACCCATTGCTTTAAAAGCAGTTGCATATGCATCTGCCACAGCACAAGTAGGAGCAATTACAGAGACACTCAAAATATTTGTCTTACTTGGATAGCCCGTTTTTGCATTTATTATATGAGAATATTTCGCCCCATTTTCATCCACTTTAAACTTACGATACACACCCGAAGTCGCCATTGCAGCATTTTCTAATCCCACCACTTTTTTATGACTCTGCGTACCATCAAAATTTGGCTCTTCTACACCAACTCTCCAAAAATTTGAAGACTCTATATTAATTCCTTTAGCAACAATTTCTCCGCCAATATCAATTAAATAATTTTGATGTCCTTTACTATTTAAAAATTCAGCAATTACATCTAACCCATATCCTTTTCCTACTGCATTAAAATCAATAAAAGCTTTTTTTGGGTTTTTAATATACCCTTCTGATATAATTAAACTATTAAACCCTACTGACTGCATTAAGTTATCTATTTTTAAGCTATCTAACGTCACTATACCTCCTTCGGGACCAAAATCCCATGCATTTACTAAAACCCCAATAGTTGGATCAAAAAAACCATTAGTCTCCTCGTAAATTTGTTTTGAAACATCAAATACTTTTTTAAAGTGATGATCAATAACAATAGTCGTATCTCCTTTATTTATTTTTGAAATATCTGAAGTAGGCACATAAGTAGACATTGATTTATTTACCTCAGAAAAAAGACTGTCGTATTGCTTAGAATAGTCTAACTCAACTTCATCAAAAAATTGAATATTGTAATAAGTTCCAAAAACTTCTCCTGAAGTAAAATTATTAATAGATTTACTTTGTTCTTTACAGGAAACAAGTACTAACAGAAATAGTATTGCTATTTTTTTCATTACTAAATGTTTTAATTCATATCTACATCCAGTGACTGTACACCTATGTAATCCAATAAATAAGGTTCATCTAAATATACAGGATCTCCGGTAACATCTTTATTTCCTAGTCCAACACCAGCATACAATACTTTAGCGTCTTTACTTCTTGCATGTTCACGGAAAGTTTCCATCCACACCACATCATAATCATCTGGAGATTCTGGTAACAAAACCGCCTTTACAATTACAAAATAATATTGAGCATTTTTATCAATACACACGTATTGCGGATTTCTTTTCAACTGACTATTAATCGCCACAAACTCATAGCCTTGTTCTTCAAGGTCTTTACCAACAATATTCATTGCTAAATTATGCAGTTCCTGTTTATCAAGTGGTTTAGACATTCCTAAAATTTACCTTTCTTTTTATTACGTAAATTGTAGGCTTTATCTCCCCTTGTCTTAGGCTTTTTATACTTTGCAGCAATTTCTCTTCTATAAGAACCACCTTCATTTTCCTTGCTATTCTTTTCACTTTTCTGATGAAAAGCTGGTCCTGGCGCATCCTCATCCTTAGGTCTTGTATGCGGATTATTACGCTCAATATGTTTTGGACGTTCTTCAGGAGTTAAGCGTTCTGATATCTCTACGTCTTCAGGAAATTCCATTTTTGGAATTTCATAATTCATTAAGGCCTCAATAGCATCTTTGTCTTCTTGCTCTTTTGGAGTTGAAAACAATATTGTTTTCCCTTCATGTTCTGCCCTACCTGTTCTACCAATACGATGCATGTAGTTTTCTGCAAAGTTTGGCGTATCAAAGTTAATAACATGAGAAATCTCGTCTAAATCCAATCCACGAGCCATTACATCGGTAGCTACTAATATTCTATTTTCCCCTTCATCAAACTGACGAATAGATCGAACCCTATAATTTTGTGTTTTATTAGAATGTATTACACATACATCTGACCCAAATATTTCCTCTACAGACTCAAATAATCTATCAGCACTTTTTTTGTTAGAAACAAAAACTAAAACTTTACTATAAGTTTCAGTATCCTTAATAATATGTGCTAATAAATTCACTTTCGTATAAAAGTTAGGTACATCATAACATTGTTGACCAATATTATCCAATGGAGTACCACTTACTGCTATAGATATCTTTTCTGGTGATCTGAAAAAATCAGTAATTAATGCGTCAACATCATCTGTCATCGTTGCAGAAAACATAATGTTTTGTCTTTTTGGAGGCAATACATCGAATATGTTTAATAACTGAAATCGGAATCCTAAATCAAGCATTACATCTACTTCATCTATAACTAATTTCTGAACTGATTTTAATTGTATTGCTCTACTAATAGCTAAATCGTATAAACGACCAGGAGTAGCTACAATAATATCGGTCCCTTGGGCAACAGCCATTTTTTGGGTATTGATATTTGTACCTCCATACACTCCTAACACACGAACATTAATATATTCAGCAAGTTTTTCAATTTCTTCAACAACCTGTAATACTAATTCACGCGTAGGAACCAAAACTAGTACTCTTGGATTCACTTGTTTAGAAAATTTTAAATCTCGAAGAATAGGCATCATATAGGCAAAGGTTTTCCCTGTACCAGTTTGTGCTATACCTACAACATCCTTACCTGAACGCACCACATTAAATGCTTCTGCTTGTATTGGTGTTGGATGTTCAAACCCCATATCATCTATTGCATATTGCAATTGATTGGATAAATTCAATTCTTTAAACGTAATCATTCCTACTAATTTTCAGCAAAGGTACTGTTTCTATATTATAGATTACTTGTCAAGGGGTAAAAACAAAAAAACCGATGCATTTCTGCATCGGTTTTTAACACTATAAAAGTTGTTTTTATTGAATAATTAATTTTTTCACCATTCTTTCACCACCAGTAGTAACATTTATGATGTACATACCAGACGACAAGTGATTCAAATTAATCGTTTTATTAAACGTTTTGCTATACTCGTATTGGTTAGCAAAAACTGACCTCCCCCTTACGTCATATATATCTACAAAGGTTTTTTCTCCTGAATTAGAAGAAAAACTTATTGTAAAAGTTCCGTTGTTAGGGTTTGGAAACACCATGAAGCCATTTAACTCTTCATCTTCAACTCCTAAAACCAAAGCTTCTGCTGAACAAATCTCCATACTATAATTTAAGAATTCTCCTCCATCAGCAGAAGGATACCCATCTGTAGCTGTCAATATCCAATTTCCATTTAGCCCTTCTCCATCAAAAGCAGACAAAGCGCTTTCTGGGATGATTGTACCTCCTACAGCTGGTGGCGTTCCAGGTGCTGAAGCTTGACACACCAACACAATACCTTCATCATCATAAGTTGCCCCTATATCATCAACACCTAAATCACATTTACTATTAGCTAACAATAACACCTCTGTACCTGCTGGTGAAGTTAACTTTAATTCCATATCTCCTGCCCAAACGTGCTGTACATTTATCGTAACATTAATATCTGTAATAGTTGCTAAAGCAGATACTCCTGTTATATTCCTAGTAGAAGTTATCACCTGAGGGTTCGCTCCATTATTATCATTAATAGTAATATTGTTTTGAGTAGAATTGTACACTGTACACGCTGGGACAACTGTTGTAAAACTTCTAGCTGTTCCATAAGTTCCGTTTCCACAACCATTTTTAGGTGCTATTCTCCAGTAATAAGTCGTATTAATTGCTAAGCCACTTACTTGAGTCTGATCAGAAGTAGATGAATATGTACCAATTATGTTTGCAAAAGACACATCTGTAGCAACTTGAATATCATAACTAGTTGCATTAACATCTTGAGTCCACGCCAAAGGAGTGATTGTCCCAACACCTGTTGCTGCATCTGGAGGAAACACCAATGCTTGAGTACCAAAAGCAGCACTATATACATTAAAAGTAACCACATCTGTTCTGGTAACAGAGGCACTTGTAGCCGTAACCGTAACAAGGTAGCTACCAGGAGTAACACCTGCTGTATTTAATAAACTCATTGCTAAATTTTGAGTACTATTGATATTATTAACAGAAAAACTAACTGTTGATCCGGCCGGATTACCTGTAGCTGAATAAACAGTATTTTCATTAAATCCTAAAAACACTTCATTGTTAATTGCCACCGTTGGGCTATCTCCAGTACAGATAGTCTGATCTTTATCAGCCTCTGTAACCGTCATTGCAAAAGTTCCAGCAGAAGGTGCTACAATAGAAAAGTTAGTATTAGAAATATCGTAAAAAATATTATCTGCAGCTTCTACCATAATTCTAGCAGTACTAGTAATATAGTTTGGTATCATAATAGATTCCGAACCATCATTAGGCGTATTAGAAAGAATCGTATATGGATACGTATATCCTCCATCTGTAGATAATTTAATATTTACATTCTGACAGTTAATTGTTGCGTTGGTTGTAGAACCAACGTTCCAAGTTACTGTTTGATTACTTGCCACTTCCCAAGATACTGCTGTGTTTGGAGCAGACATTGTAAATGGCGTTACATCTTCAACATCAACTACCAATAATTCAGAATCAGTCTGACCTATCCCGTTAGCAAATCCGCTAGCATTATCTCTTACTACTAAAGCAAAATTTAATGTTCTAGCTACAGAAGGTGTTACCTCCCATGTAGGTGTTAGATTGTTCCCAACAACATCAGAAATATTAGGCATATATCTATCTGAAGAAACTGTAGGTAATATAGAACGATATACAGGTCCATCTGTTGCTGTAGCACTAGGAGTTCCTGTACCCATACCAGCTGGCTTTGGATCATTCTGAGACCACCCGAAAGTATGTTCAGTTGTACCATCTGGATCAGTTGATGCTCCCCTTAAAACAAAAGGAGTTGATTTAGGTATATAAAACTTAGCCCCTTCAGTTATAGCAACTGGTGGTTGATTTGTTAAAGCCATTTCTGCTGCACAAGAACTACTAGTTCCTGTTTGAATGTTAGTCGTTATATCTCTAATATTAACATAATTAAAATGCGCATCACTCTGACCTTGTACATTAGAATTACAAATACCAGCATAACCCATAATGGAACTTCCACTTCCTGGTTCTACCTCTGTTGTACCGTTACCACTAACACATCCTGAACTTGATTGAGTATGGTACCCATCTAATTGGTGCCCCATTTCATGCGCTACGTAATCAATATCAAACGGATCTCCTGTTGGATCAGCCCTACCTGTCATCCCACTACCTTTAAATCCCGTTCTCTCAAATGGAGCACTTGCATCAGAACAAACACAGCCTAAGCATCCGGCATTTCCTCCACCTGATGTGTTAAAATTATGCCCTATATCATATAAGCCCTCATCATTTAAAGTTGTTGAAATAACCTCTTGTGTTTTTGCATTATACTCTCCATTCCATGGGTCTGGATTGTTATAATAAATAAGTTCATCATTACGAGCAATAAAAATTAGAGTAACAGCTAAATCTCTTTCATATATTTCATTAACTCTGTTAACTGTTATAGCCATTTGCGCTTGAACACGCGCTTTTTTAACTGCATCTGAAGCAGCTCCTCCTTCAAAAATAGACCCGTACTCTTGAGTACATGTTTGAGCTAAACGATAGGTTCTTAATTTCTGATCATCAGCATCAACTCTATAAGCAGATGTTTCATTTTCTAATGATTTCAATTTCACACCCTGATCTGTCAAACATTCAAAAGGATGCGTATCTGCTCCCAAAGAGTTTTTATCATATACCATATAATATTTTCTATCTTCAGTATAAGGATCTACATACATAGAATTCCTTTTTCCTGAAAGCGTCATAGTATGCAACCCGAATTGCGTAATACTAAAACGCATTGTTGCAGTAGGATCATCTACCCCAACAGCTTTATAGGTTTTAATCATAGGGAATTTCTCTGCTAATCCAGCTTCCATGATTGGAGATTCAGACACTCTAAATCTTTCAAAAGTTCCTTCCGGTGTAGGGAACTGAGCAATAACATTAGATATACCAGCAAATTCTCCCCTTAAAGGAGCCCCATATATAGCATCTTGGAATTTTTGCAAATCAAGCTCAAATACTTGAAATTGATTTGGGTGAGATGCTCTATGAGCTTTTACCTGAGTTTCTAGTTTTTCTTTTGATACTTTTTTCCAATACGAGTTTCTATTTTGAGAAAATAAAAACACAGTACAAAACATCATTAATAAAAGCATTACATGCTTTTTAAGGTAGTCTTTTTTCATTTTTTTGGTTTTTTTTGGTTTCTAAATATACTAATTAATTGATAAACAACAAAAAAAGCCGATACATTGCTGTATCGGCTTTTAGTATTTAAAAAGTTATTACTTATTGAATAACAATCTTTTTAACTGCTCGTTTAGAACCACTTTCTACATCTAACATGTATACTCCTGAAGCCAATGAACTAAAATCTAATGTAGTATTAAACACATCTGAGTTATTAGCATGCAATTTAGAATACACGTTTCTACCTCTAATATCAAACAATTTAACCTGAGCGTCATCTACTGTACTCACTGATAAATTAAAAATACCATTAGATGGGTTTGGATAAACACTAAAAACATTAAATTGATTTTCTGAAATCCCTAAAATAGCTTCTTGTTTACCAAAGTAATATGTACCATTTATACCAGTTGCAAAAGTTGCTTCAATTGTTCTATATATACCGAAATTACCTAGAGTAGCCGCAATTGCTTCTGACGTACTTCCGTTATTTTTAATAACCATTAAATCACCTTCAACGTTACCCGTTTGAGTAACCCAGTCTTGGATTTCATCTGCAAAGAAATAAAACTTAACCGTTGAATTTCCTGCTACTTGAACTGTTGTTGGTGTAACAGCGTAAGTTTTTGCCATTACATAATTTGCAACACCAGCAACTTGATACATTACCGCTGCGTTTGCTCCAAAGTCACCATTCCTTGAAACATTTGCACTAACACAACCATAGTTTACACCGTTGTTATTTGTAATATCTGCAACAAAGTTACCGCTATTATCTGCATAAGCTGTCCCATTACCATTTATATAGTTTTGGTCAGCAGCATGAACTACAGTTTCTGCCACATATGATACACTTGACGTAACAGTTACATCATCAATTGATAGCCAATCCTGATCAGTACAATCCCAATGTCTAAAAGCCACATAAACGATTTGTCCAGCATGAGCAGATAGATCTAAATTCCTTGCGTATGATGAACCAGCACCAGCAGGATCATCGTATATTTCTGTAAATGTAGTTGCTGAGCCCACTAAAGTACCTATAGCACTACTTGTAGATACATAAACTGAATACTTTTCTAGATCCCAAGCAGCAGCAGCAGCTTGTACTTTCCAATCTAAATCTATTGGTCCTGTTGCTCCCGTTAAATCTATAGCCGAAGAAACCGCCCAGTTATCAGGGGTTAAAGCCGACCCTATCCAAGATCTTGAAATTAAAGATGACGAAGGAGTAACTGCTCCAATTGAAAGCTGGTCTCCAAAATTATTTCCATCTCCATCAGAATCAGTAAACGTCCAGTCAGACACATCCATATCCTCAAAATCATCACTAAAATGAGTTAACAAAACAGTAGTCGCACTAGCAACGTCATTATCTGTTACTGTAACTACAAAGTCTTTACTTGTTTCTGTTGTAACTAAAGCGTCACCTCCATTTGGAGTTACCGTAAAGCTTAAATTAATCGTTTCACTTGACTCTACAAAACCGTCATTATATACACGTAGTGTAAAAGTTTTATCAGTAGCATCACCAATTGCAAAAGTTACATTCCCTCCTATAACTTCGTAATCAGCCATATCAGTAGCAGTACCTGCTTTAGTTACTGTTATATCAGCATTACCTCCAGCTGGTGCTTTGGTAACCTCTAATGTCATTGTATAATCGGTAAAACCACAATCCGTATTAGATTCTGCAACAGTAGCAAAACATTCTGAACCATTGTTAAATCTTACATATGTGTTTGCTGGTACGTTACATCCGTTTGAAGTATTTAAAGTACTTCTTCTTGGCGAACCTGACATTACTGCCTGCATACGTGTTTTTTGGTCTGCAGTAAATGCATCCATACAAGCGTCATTTGTATAATCCATATAATTTTGAATCATATCAGCCCCTCCTCCTCCACAAGAGTCAGCTGCAACACATGTATAATTAGGCGCTGCGATAGCTGGTGTATCAGCACAAAGATCTCCACCACCTGCACAACCACCTTGGAAAGTGTGATATAATCCTAACCAATGACCAACTTCATGTGTCATTGTTCTTCCTAAATCGTAAGTAGGATTCATTGTGAATGATCCGTCATCAGCAGAGATATCTCCGAAAACAGTATGTCCTGCTACCACACCATCAGTGTTTGCTACAGTTGACCCAGCTAAATCTGCTAAACCAGAAGTACCAGCAGCTGGAAATTGAGCATATCCTAATAAGTCACTCATCCCCCCATTTGCAAGTGTATCACCACCCACACGGATAGACCACATATTCATATATTTAGTAGGATCCCATATAGTTGCTGCTTTCATAGCATCTGCATCTGCGAATGTTTCCCAATCTCCTGGATCACCAGGTGTAAAAGCATTTACCGTAGGTGTAATTTGATGACGCACAATACCATCTGTTGGGTTTCCAGAAGGATCTTGTTGTGCTAAACAAAAATTAATTTCAGAATCAACTGATAAACCAGTAGAATTAGTTCCACCCGGAGTTCCCATCAACCTTCTATAGTCATTGTTTAATACCTGAACTTGAGAGAATGCTTGTGCATAAGAAATATTTTCTCCGTAAATACCACACTTGTCGTTTACTGGTACCCCGTTATGTATAATATGTACAACTAATGGAATATTATAAACTGCCTGAACAGCATTACCCGCTGCCTTGTCTGCATTTATTTTATTTACTATTGGTGCTAACCAAGCCTCAAAATCAGCTCTAGAAGTTTGCCCTTTATTAGTTTTCTCTAAATGCGCATTAAATTCATCTGTAGCACATCTAACAGATTTTCTAACCTCAGTCTCTGAAGCTTTTTTCGTATTCATAGCTTTTTTCTGCTGCGCATTTACTGATAAAATAGCAAAGAAAAAAGAAATGGTTAAAAACCATTTAAACGTAATTTTTTTCATATCAATTGGGTTTAATTAAAAATTGAACGTATAAATATATCAACAAATGTTAAGGATTCCTTGACCAATACATCGTTTTAGATAAAATACAAAAAAAAACGTTGAAACGCAAAAAAAAAAAAGAAGCCGATACATTAATGTATCGGCTTATAATATTATTTAAAAAGTTATTATTTACTGAATAACAATCTTTTTAGTTGCTTTCTTAGAACCACTTTCTACGTTTAATAAATAAACACCAGAAGCCATTCCTGTAAAATTAACTTCTTTACTAAAAGATGTAGAGTTATTACTATGCACCTCAGAGTACACGTTTCTACCTCTTAAGTCATATAAAGCCATTTTAACATCTTCTACTGAACTTAGGTTCACCGTAAATGCACCGTTTGATGGATTAGGGAAAACTGCAAAATCAGCAAAATCACCATTTTGTTCTTCAACATTTAGTGTGAAAACCGTATCAGTTTTACAAATTTCTAAAGCAACAGAGTTAAACACCTTAACGTCTGCAGCAATATTTGCTGCCATAAATGTCCAGTCACCATTCATTTCTTCTCCGTTTAAACCACTTAAAGGTTCAGCTGGAGGACCAACGGTTGCAGGCACAGCTGACCCTGTTGTTGTTGCGTTTCCACAAACGACAGCTCCAGCAGCATCTTCATCCCATACAACTTGCATATTTGACCCTGTACCACACGAGTTTGGATATAAATAAGCTCTTGTACCTCCAGCACTAATAATTGCTAAATGCATACCAGCATTTAAACCAGTCATATCATATTGTACATTTACATCAGTAATTGTTCCTGAATCAGCTATATTTTGATTGCCAAATAATTCAAATGCGGTTGCATTTGACCCCAAAGTTGTATTCATATTAAAGTTATAGGTATTACATACAGTACCTGTCGTAACATCATAACCAATAGCAAAATTTTCTGTATTAATTGCGAAATATTGGTTTCCTGTTGGTTCTATCATTAATCTACATTTTTGATGCGCAGTTCCAGGTAGCGTTACATTTGCTGTTCCTGAATTAGCAATATTTGCAACTAATGTAGAAAAAGTAACCCCTTCATCAGTAGATAATAATATATTAACATTTGAAGAACCAGTTAAATTTTGAGTATTATTTCTATTCCAATTAACTGTAATTGTTTCACCAAGATTATAAGACAATGTTGCATTGTTCTGTGTAGTTACCTCTAAAGGCCCAAATGAAGCATCCCAAGTAACTATCATATCATCATGATCATTAGATCCACCACCTGCTCTATTATCTCTTACAGTTAATCTAAAATCAGCTGTTCTAGCTACTGTTGGCACCTTTTCCCAAGTGTTTCCATTTACTCCATTTGCAACTAAATCAGACAATAAAGGAAATATTCTTTCTGTTGAAGTTGTAGGATTATACGATCTATATAATGGCCTGTCACTATTTGTTGAAGTTTCACTTGGATAAGCATTAGCACCATTTTCCTCATCATACTGCTCCCAACAAAAAGTTATAGCATCACCATCGACATCATTTCCTGAACCGATTAACTTAAATGCTGTACCTATTGGCAGTGTTAAATTTGCACCTGCACTAACCGTAGGTGTAGTATTACCTGTTGCAGTTTCTGTATCACAAGTTCTAGATTTAACGTGTGTAGTAATTTGATCTATACTTACAGCATGAAAATAAGGATCAGAAACTTGCTGAACATCTGTTGCACCTGTAATACCAGCATACCCCATAATAGTTGTTCCAGAACCTGGTTCCATCATAGACACATTACTATGGTTAGGCGTATGATTAAATGTATGTTCTCCTCCAAATTGATGTCCATACTCATGAGCTACATAATCAATATCGAATCTCTCGCCAGTTGGTATTGTTGCAGATGTAAAAGCACTACCTTTATGATTTCCTCCACCTATTACACAAATACAACCTATACATCCCGCATTACCGTTATCAGCTTCTACGGCAAATAAATGACCTACATCATATCCAACTCCTCCTGGATATTCACCATCTAAAACTCCTGACAACTCTCCATTAAAACCTGCACTAGTACTATATGGATCTGTTCCAGCGTTTGTATATATGATATTAGTATTATTTACTAAAGTCATCCTTACATTAAATTCTTGTTCATACACACTATTTATACGCGTTAACGAAGCATTCATTGCAGATAACGCTGCTGGAACTGTTCCTCCATGGTAAGCAGAGTATTCTCCTGTTACAGAAATTGCAGTTAAAAACGTTCTTCGCACACCGTCGTCTGCATTTTTATAAAGATATTCATCAACTTCAGAAACATTAGATTTCCCTTCAATTTTGTCAGCTGTTGAACATTCAAAATCTGGTTTTGTTGTTCTATCTGATCTATTGTAAACAGCAACTAAATTTTTAGAAACTGGAACGATAATTTCAGTACCACCATTTGCATTCAAAACCGTAAGATCTAATCCTCTATAAGGAGAAACACTAAACCTTAGGTATTCTGAAGCGTTATCAATCCCGTTACCTACATAAGAACGAATCTCTGGAAAACGCTCTTGTAATTCAGGTGTAAAACTAGAAGCTTCTATAACATTATATTTAACCATATCTCCCTTAGAACTAGGTAAGGTTATATTTGGTTTTGCAATCATCCCTATTTCATCTTCTTTAGGAGCATTTATAATAGACGATACAAACACCTCATAATTAAATGAATAAAAAGAAGTATTCCCTGGCAACTCATGCTCTTTTGAAAATTCTCGAGTTTCTTTACTCTCTTTTGCTTTCTCAAACACACTCTGAGCTTGTAAATTAGAAAATGTAAACACTATAAAAACTAGTGTTAAAGTAATTTTTTTCATGTTAATTGTTTTTTTTATTAATATTGAGTTCCCGAATATAACATTTCTTAACTTAATAAGCAAAACACTTAACATCTTTAACCTATTAAATCAATATGTTTTAACATCTATCAACAACAAAAACCGATACATTTCTGTATCGGTTTTTAAATATCACAAAGTTATTACTTATTGAATAACAATCTTTTTTACTGCTCGTTTAGAACCACTTTCTACATCTAACATGTATACTCCTGAAGCTAATGAACTAAAATCTAATTTAGTATTAAATACATCTGAGTTATTTGCATGTAATTTAGAATATACGTTTCTACCTCTAATATCAAACAATTTAACCTGAGCGTCATCTACTGTACTCACTGATAAATTAAAAATACCATTAGATGGGTTTGGATAAACACTAAAAACATTAAACTGGTTTTCAGAAACTCCTAAAATAGCTGACATTTTACCAAAGTAGTATGTACCATTTATACCATCAGTGAATGTTCCTTCTAAAGTGATCTCTGGACCGAAAGCACCAACAGTTGCAGCAACAGCCTCTTTATTTCCTACTCCATTATCTTTAATAATCATTAAATCATTTACAGTATAACCTGAAGCCGTATCAGTAATCCATTGGTTCACTTCCGTAGTGGTTAAATAAAATTTCAACGTTGCATTACCACCTACTTGTATAGTTCCTGGAGTAATAGTAAATGTTTTTCCCATTACAAAATTAGCAGCTCCAACAACATCTAATTGTTGAGCAGCTCCAGTAGCTCTAGAAACATATGTATTCACACATCCATAATCTACACCGTTTGTATTCGTGATATCTGCCATTACATTTCCATCAGCTGTGTTTGCTGTATAAACTGTTCCTGCACTCCCTAATAAATTTATATCTGGAGTTCCTGAATTTAACAGAGTCTGTACACCCGTTGAACTTGTAGCAGAAAGTGTGATTGTATCCCAGAATAATAAACTCCCTAATGCATCTGTTCTATCATGAATCATAACTAAAGCTCCTGTTTGACCAGCTAAGCCTAAAGGAACACTTACATTAGTTAACGCCCCTGGGTCTCCTGCAGCAGCAGATCCCGAAGCCAATATCGTACCCGCTTGAATTGTAGTTTCATTTGTTGTATCGGTAGCAAAATACAATACATATGGTTCGCTAGTTGTATAACCCGCTAATGCATAGCTCAAATCAATTGATGAAGCACCTGATGGGAATGTGAAACTTGATGTTATAAAATAATTATCTGGATCTGTCGTTCCTGTACCACCAACTACAGTTAAATCTGATTCAGAAAAAAGCACTGGATCTGTAAGTCCGAACCATCCTAAACCACCAACTCCGTTTACTAATCCCCAGTTATTACTATCACCATCACTATCAATAGTTGACCAGCCTGCTAAATTATTTCCATCTTCTGACAGAAGAGTTGTCACAGTTGTTGCACTAGTAGCAACATCATCATTATTAATCGTAATTATTTGTTGACTACTTGCACCTGAAGCGATAACTGCATTATTTGAACTTGTTAAGTTCAAACCTAAAATAATTTCTTCATTTACTTCTACAAAACTATCATTATAAATTCTAATTGTAGCAGTTTGATCATCAGCATTATTTATTGGAAACGTTACATTTCCACCCATAATAGTATAATCTGCCCCTGTAGCCGATCCGGTAGCCGTAATAGTTACATCAGCATTTGCTGTATCTGCTTCAGTAATTCTTAAGGTTACTGTAACATCTTGGTGTGAACAATTAGAATCTTCAGTAACTGCTTGCTGTATAGAAGCAAATGAAATTATTGGGTCAGTCGTTTCACAAGATATTGCATTTGCTCTCCATGTTTGAGAAGTTACAAAAGCTTCTACTATTGTTGCTTGGTCGGGCGTAAACATATACATTGATGCATCATTTACATAATCCATATAATTCATTGTTAATGCTTTCTCTCCTGCAACACAACCGTCTACAGAACCATTTGCTGGCGCTCCATATGTAGACCCTGCAACTTTAGGAGTATCAGCTATACCATCACCATCAGCAGGCGCACAACTTGTACCTCCATCAACAATAAAAGTATGATTTAGTCCGAAAAAATGACCTAATTCATGCGTAACCGTTCTACCTAAATTATAAGGTGCTCCAGGAACAATACTTGATGTAGGACAACCTGCACCTGTACCATAACAAATAGTATTCATTACTACTGCCATACCGTTAGCTACATTTCCAGTTAAAGGAGAATATCCTAAATTTCCAGCTCCTGTATCTTTGATTATAAAGTTCATGTACTGAGCATATCTTGTATCAGACTCTGGCCAATTCCCAAAAGAAGAACCGTTTGCTCCAGTACCTATTGTTACTAGCGGATTTCCATCAGCTACCTGTGGATCCGCAGTAGCAGGGTGATTCGTTGTAGCAATACAAAACTTTACATCAACACTCCCTGGATTCATCCCAGGATAATATGTACTAGCATCTGCCCAATTTGAAATATCGGCATTTGTAGCATTATAATCATCATTAATTACATCAATTTGTGTTTGAGCATATGTTTCTAGACATGCTCTATCAGATTCATTAGCGCCAGGAAAATGCACTGCTACAGGAATATATAATATATCTCTTTTCTGATAAGTTCCGTTCATCTTTTTCTGATGAATCTCGTTTAATCGCTGTTGAACCTTGGCTTTTCTTTCATAAAAAGAAGCAGCATATTCCGGGTTTTTCAACAATTCTTGCTCATGTTGCTCTAAACCACATGTCCTATGATCAGATAAGCTTGCTTTACTTAACAATCCAATTTTTTCTTGCGCAAAACTTGCTACAGAAAACGCTGTGAAAGCTGTTAATAAAAGTCTATTAATAGTATTTTTTTTCATGCTATTGGGTTTAAAATTAATTTGAGGCTCCGAATATAATATTTCTTCAATTAAAAGCAAAGAAAAAATACATTTAACCCATTGACTTAATGGGTTTTATCATTCGATCAAAAAAAGCCAAAAAAAAGCCGATACATTACTATATCGGCTTTTAAATATTACAAAGTTATTTATTATTGAATAACAATCTTTTTTACTGCTCTTTTAGAACCACTTTCTACATCTAACATGTATACTCCTGGAGCTAATGAACTAAAATCTAATGTAGTATTAAACACATCTGAATTATTAGCGTGCAATTTAGAATACACGTTTCTACCTCTAATATCAAACAATTTAACCTGAGCGTCATCTGCTGTACTCACTGATAAATTAAAAATACCATTAGATGGGTTTGGATAAACACTAAAAACATTAAACTGGCTTTCAGAAACCCCTAAAACAGATTCCATTTTTCCGAAATAATACGTTCCGTTAATTCCAGAAGTAAATGAAGCTGACAATGTTACATCACTTCCAAATGCTCCAATTGTTGCAGTTGCAGTTTCAGA
>Ga0209291_1001315_pt1 | contig 22185 bp, 9 predicted proteins | sample GOMGulsemesocosm_FD_184633 | JGI IMG/M metagenome (GOLD analysis project Ga0209291, IMG submission 184633) | Methane-oxidizing microbial communities from mesocosms in the Gulf of Mexico - GOM9B Gulf of Mexico (SPAdes) (version 2) | ecosystem: Environmental > Aquatic > Marine > Cold seeps | place...
GTCATTATGTTACTGAAGATTTAGATGAGGGACCGATTATAGCTCAAGATATCACTCCAGTTTCACACATACACACCATAAATGACTTGATTTTAAAAGGTCGTGATTTAGAGAAAATTGTACTTTCAAGAGCCATCAAACTACATTTAGAAAGAAAAACAATGGTATATAATAATAAGACGATAATATTTTCTTGATAACATAAGCTATGTCTGTAATAAATTCTAAATATTGAAACCATTCGTTTCAAGTGCTGCATGACACACCTATAAACTGGACATTTCTAATTTTGAAAAACACAAGGTTTTTTTTCAAGAATTAATAGCCAAAGGAATTAAAAAACTGATATCTATCTAAATAGTCAATCCATTTTGAAATTAGTACCTTTGCATTCTTTTAAAAATCAGATTAGCAGGTTGGTATAATGGCAAAAAATCAAGAATACATAGATGTACAAGGCGCTAGAGCTCATAACCTTAAAAACATCGATATCAAAATTCCTCGTGAGCAACTGGTAGTGATTACTGGTTTGTCTGGTTCTGGAAAATCGTCCTTAGCTTTTGATACCATTTATGCTGAAGGACAACGACGATATATTGAAACGTTTTCTGCCTATGCACGCCAGTTTTTAGGTGGCTTAGAACGTCCTGATGTTGATAAAATTGATGGCCTTTCTCCTGTTATTGCTATTGAACAAAAAACTACAAGTAAAAGTCCACGGTCAACCGTAGGTACAATTACCGAAATATATGATTTCTTACGTTTATTGTATGCTCGTGCCTCAGATGCATACAGTTATGTAACCGATAAAAAAATGGTCAGTTATTCTGATGAGCAAATTAAAAGCCTCATTCTTACTGATTATTTGGATAAGAAAATAGTCGTACTATCTCCTGTAATTAAATCCAGAAAAGGACATTATAGAGAATTGTTTGAAAACATTGCCAAACAAGGATTTACAAAAGTAAGAGTTGATGGAGAAATACTTGACATTACCAAAGGAATGAAGCTTGATCGTTACAAAACTCATGATATTGAAATTGTTATTGATCGACTTAAAATTTCTGATGATGTAGATAATGACAAGCGTTTAACTGAAACCATTAATACAGCAATGTATCATGGTGAAAATGTTTTGGTAATTATCGAACATAACACCACAGAAGCGCGTTATTTCTCAAGAGATTTAATGTGCCCTGAATCAGGAATATCTTATCCGAATCCTGAACCTAATTCCTTTTCGTTTAACTCCCCAAAAGGAGCTTGTAGCAATTGTAATGGGATTGGGAAATTATACGAAGTAGCTATTGATAAAATAATCCCTGACAATAAAAAATCGATTTCTAATGGGGGTATTTCCCCTTTAGGAGAAGAAAAAAACTCTTGGATGTTCAAACAATTAGAGACTATTGCTGAGCGCTACAAATTTAAACTTACGGATGCTATCAAGAAAATTCCAGCTGAAGCACTGAATATTATCCTTCATGGTGGAAATGAGCAATTTTCAGTTGAATCTAAAAATTTAGGCGTAACCAGAAATTATAAAATTGATTTTGAAGGAATCGTAGCTTTTATCAATTCACAATATAATGACAGTAATTCTACTTCTATTAAACGATGGGCGAAAGAGTATATGAATCATAACGATTGCTCGGTTTGTAACGGAAGTCGTTTAAAAAAGGAATCATTGCACTTTAAAGTGAATGAAAAAAACATTTCCGAATTGGCAAAAATGGACATTGTTGATTTAACATTATGGATAGCTGATTTAGACAATCACTTATCTGAAAAGCAGCAACAAATAGCTTCGGAAGTAATTAAGGAAATAAGAACTCGTTTGCAGTTTTTATTAGATGTAGGTTTGGATTATTTGGCACTGGACAGAAGCTCAAAAACACTATCTGGTGGTGAAGCACAACGCATCAGACTAGCCACTCAAATTGGTTCGCAATTGGTTGGTGTATTATATATTTTGGATGAACCTAGTATTGGATTACATCAAAGAGATAATGAAAAATTGATCAATTCCTTAACTCAATTAAGAGATATTGGTAATTCAGTATTGGTTGTTGAACATGATAAAGACATGATTGAACAAGCTGATCATGTAATTGACATTGGCCCATTTGCAGGTAAAAACGGGGGAGAAATAATCTCTGAGGGTACACCAAAGGAACTATTAAGTGGAAATACTTTAACAGCAGAGTATCTTAACGGTAAAAAAGAAATTAGTGTTCCAAAAACTAGGCGTAAAGGAAATGGCGAAAAATTAACTTTAAGTGGAGCTACAGGAAATAATCTAAAAAACGTGACGATAGATATTCCTCTAGGAAAATTAATTTGTGTCACCGGAGTTTCTGGAAGTGGAAAATCTACTTTAATAAATGAAACGCTATACCCCATTTTAAATGCACATTTTTTCAATGCGGTAAAAAAACCAATGCCCTATAAAAAAATTAAAGGCTTGGAACATATTGATAAAGTTATCGACATTAACCAAAGCCCTATTGGTCGTACCCCACGTTCTAATCCAGCTACGTACACCGGAGTTTTTAGTGAGATACGGAGCTTATTTACTAAAACCAGTGAAGCAGCCATTCGTGGCTATAAACCAGGTCGCTTTAGTTTTAATGTAAAAGGCGGACGCTGTGAAACCTGTCAAGGTGGTGGATTGCGAGTGATAGAAATGAATTTTTTACCTGACGTTTATGTAGAATGTGAAACTTGTCAAGGGAAACGATTTAATAGAGAAACATTAGAGATCAGATACAAAGGAAAAACAATATCTGATGTATTGAATATGACTATTAATGAAGCTGTTGACTTTTTTGAAAATATTCCGAAAATATATCGTAAATTAAAAACTATTAAGGATGTTGGATTAGGGTATATTACTTTAGGCCAACAAAGCACAACACTATCTGGTGGTGAAGCACAACGTGTAAAACTAGCCACGGAACTATCAAAAAGGGATACAGGAAAAACCTTCTATATATTAGACGAACCCACGACAGGGCTCCATTTTGAAGATATTAGAGTTTTAATGAATGTTATTAATAAGCTCGTAGATAAAGGAAATTCTGTTTTAATTATTGAACATAATTTGGATGTGGTTAAACTCGCTGATTATATTATTGATGTAGGACCTGAAGGCGGAAAAAACGGAGGTGCTATTTTAGCAAAAGGAACTCCTGAACAAATTATTAAAGTAAAGAACAGCTATACCGCCAAATATTTAGCAAAAGAGCTTGTTTAGTTTTTAAGCTCTTATAAAATGGGTAATCTCATAAAAAATGCTACTTTTGATAGGTTTGAAAAAAAATAATCAGTAAAATACTTTATATGGGAAAAACGCAATTAAATAGAACCTGGAATGAAATAAAAACAAATGATTCCTGGGCGATTTTTAAAATCATGAGTGAATTCGTTAACGGATTCGAAAAAATGAGTAAAATTGGTCCTTCTGTTTCAATATTCGGTTCTGCAAGAACCAAACCTGGAGACAAATATTACGACTTAGCAGTTTCTGTTGCTAATAAAATTGTAAACCACGGGTACGGTGTAATTACTGGTGGTGGACCAGGTATTATGGAAGCTGGAAACAAAGGAGCTCATTTAGGGGGGGGGACTTCGGTAGGTTTAAATATTGAATTACCATTTGAACAACATGACAACCCGTATATCGATGCTGATAAATGTATCGACCATGATTATTTCTTTGTAAGAAAAGTAATGTTTGTAAAGTACTCTCAAGGCTTTGTAGTAATGCCAGGTGGTTTTGGAACATTAGATGAACTTTTTGAAGCAATCACTTTAATACAAACTAATAAAATAGAAAAATTTCCTATTATTTTAGTTGGTACAGAATACTGGACCGGATTAATGGATTGGGTAAAAGCAACCATGGTTAACGAATATAAAACGGTAAGCCCTGAAGATTTAGACTTAATTGATATTGTCGATACTGAAGATGAAGTAATCGATATTCTTGATAATTTCTACAGAAAGTATGCATTAAGTCCGAATTTCTAGGCATTTGTAGAATACCACAACACACCTTTTAAGGATTTTCAAATTAACTAAATAACCTAGTTTATAGCAGTAATTTATCTGACCGCTAAAAACTAGGTTATTCTTTTATAGATTATTATTGACACTTCCTCTAAAAAACAGTAATTCATAATAGCTCTGAAAAATATTTCGTATATTATTGCAACCTGAAATATTTTTGACCCCTTAAAAAGTTTAATATATTATTAACTATATCCCCCAAAGATCATGTTAAAAAAAATTAGTTACTTTTTAGTACTCTTTTCCTGCTTATCGTTTTCACAAACTATTACTGTTGACGACACTAGTTATTCTGCAACAGATTTAACAAACTTGTTGTTAAACGGATCCTGTATTGATCCCACCAATATATCATATTCGTCTCCCCTATCAGTAGCACAATTTGATGGTAATGGTTCTGCTTTTCCTCTTACTGAAGGAATCATTTTACGCACAGGTGAAGCAAAACTTACGGAAGGAATTTATACGGACACAAATTTAAGTAGTCAAGTAAATTCAAGTAGTGATCCTACATTAGAAGCAATTAGTGCAAGTACTGGACAAAATGACCCAATTACGGACACCGCTTTTTTACAATTTGATTTCATCCCTATTTCAAGTGATTTTAGTTTCAACTTTATTTTCGCTTCAAATGAGTATGGACAATGGCAATGTGGATTTAGTGATGTTTTTGCATTTTTATTAACCGACCTAGGTTCAGGAACAACTACTAACTTAGCTATAGTACCCAATACTACCGATCCCATAACCGTAATTACCATTCGTGACAATGCATATAATGGAGGTTGTACTTCAGAAAACGCTAATTTATTTGATACCTATAATGTTAATAACCCCGCTGCTTCAACATTAAATATGCGTGGACATACAACGGTATTAAATGCGTCCTCCACATTAACACCTGGAAATTCTTACAGAATACGTTTGGTTATTGGTGACTATAAAAATCCAAATTTTGATTCGGCAGTATTTATTGACACGGGTTCATTTACCACTGAAATTGATTTAGGAGAAGATGCTACTATTTGTGATGGAAATGACATAAGTATTACCACAAGTTTAGATGATACTGACTTTACCCATTCTTGGACATTAGACGGGAATCCTATCGTAGGAGAAACAACTAATACACTAGTAATTACACAAGCAGGAACTTACGGTGTAATTGCAATTAAAAATGGTACCGCGTGTCAAATTCCTGGCACCATCACAATTTCTGATTTATCAATTGCTACTCCTTCAGACTTATCAATGTGTGATAATGGCTCCGCTACATACGATTATGATTTAAGTTTTAATGATGAAGCATACCTTGGTTTAGACCCTGCCATATACAATGTAATTTATTTTGCCAATCAAGCAGATATCCCTAGTACCCCAATAAGTGTTAACAATGTTACTAGTTACACAAGTGGTGGTAATAACGAAACTATCTATATTAAAATTTTAAATATCATTACAGGTGTTTATTGTAACGCAGAACTAAGCTTTGATTTAACAGTAAGTCCCGCTGCTGTAGCTACACAGCCTAATGACATTGATATTTGTGAAAACCCTAATACAACTACAGTAGATTTAACTACTCAGGACACTCAAGTTTTAAATGGCTTAAACGCTGCTGATTTTACCATTACCTATTATACTTCTCAAAATGATTTAAACAATCAAAACCCATTAGGAGGAAGTATTGATATTCCTACAGGAACTAACAGTCAGGAAGTTTGGGTGTTAATGGTCAGTAATACTGATCCTAATTGTTTTGACACCACTACTTTTAATATTACAGTAAATCCACTTCCTATAGTTTCTACATTAGATGATGTAGTAGAATGTAGTGAATATGCACTTCCTGTAATAACAGATGGTGTATACTATGATGGTCCTAACGGGACTGGAAATATGTTAAACGCTGGTGACATCATTGATGAAGGTGGTACTTATTACATTTATAACGGGCCAGATGCAAATGGATGCTATAATGAATCTAGTTTTATAATTACACTGATTGATGAATATGGTGTTGACTTGCATCATTGTGATGTTTTTTCTGTACCAGTATTTCTTCCTGGCGAATTTTATACGGAAACCGATGGACCTAACGGAACTGGAACTATAATAGATCCAGCTACAGTTTTTACTTCTGCTGACCTTCCACTTACAGTTCATTATTATGCAGAAACTACTGATCCAGTTACTATGGTAACCTCAGTATGTAGAAATGAATCTTTTGATATTACTATATATGATTTACCCTTAGTAGACATCCCAGACAATGCACCAATAGTAACTTGTTTAAGCTATACACTACCTCCTATTGATGATTTAGACGGCGATGGAATTGTTGACGGTGCATATTTTAATAATTCTGGAGCTCCTTTAAATGTTGGTGATGTAATTACTACTTCAGGCACATATTATGTAAACAATTCTGAAGTTCATGATTTTATTAACCCTGACTTAACACCAGGATCAATAACTTGTACTTATAGCGAGTCGTTTGAAATTACTATTATTAATACTCCAGGAGACGTAATAGCTTGTGGAAGTTACACGTTACCAGCATTAGAGGCTGGAGACTATTTTTTAGAACCAGACGGGCAAGGAATTACTCTTCCTCAGGGATCTGTAATCATTGATGATGGACAAGGTGGTTTATTAGTTCAAGGGACTTCAATAACATTTCCTACAAATGTTGTAGATATATACATCTTTGCAGCAGATACTGAAAACGTACCCAACTGTACTTCTAACATGTTTTTTGAATTAACCATAAACCCAATTCCTCCTGTAGATCAACCTACAGAGGTATTAGCCTGTGTGACCGATGGATACACCTTGCCTGCTTTAACAAACGGAAACTACTTTGACGGCCCTGGAGGAACAGGAAACTCCTATGCTGCCAATGATGTTATTACTACTATAGGAACAACAACATTATACATCTATAACCTTGTAAATGGATGTTCTATTGAATGGATGTTTGACGTTGTTATTAGAGACGTTCCGGCTGTAGATAACTTTACGGATGTGTATGAATGTTCTCCATATGAATTACCTGCATTAACTGATGGTCATTACTACTCAGGACCTAATGGAACTGGAACTATGTATCAAGCAGGTGAATTTATAGGGCAAAATATAGCTGCTGGTACTATAGCCAACGAGAGTATTCCAATGTATATATATAATGAGTGGAGTGACTTAGCTGGATGTGCCTCCGAAACCACATTCACAGTTTATATACTAGGGATTAACCTTGGTACATTTAATAACATCACTGAATGTGACTCGTATACATTACCTCCATTAACTGCAGGCTCATATTATAACGCCTCAGGAGGAGATCCTGCTGATTTAATTGCAGACTTCACTTATAATATCCCAGGTACTTATACTGTTTATGTATATGCCGAAAACGGGATACGTGATCCTGATGATTGTACTGCCGAAGAATCATTTACCATAACCATTTCTGAAACTCCTGTATTACCTATTTTTCCAAATGAAGTGGTTTGTGGTGAGTTTTTACTTCCAATATTAGATAATAGCACTTATAACGTAAATTATTACGCTCAACCTGGTGGAAACGCTGCAGATGTAATAAATATAAATACTCCACGAACAATCCCTACTGGAGTAGGCACCCCATATACGGAAACCATTTATGTATATGCAACAGCTACTAACAATATAACTTGTTTTGATGAGGAATCGTTTACACTAACAATTCATCCGTTATTAAATTTTACTATTAATGATGCTATTATTTGTGTTGACCCAGAAACAGGTATTGCCGATCCTTCAGATTATATATTATTGGAATCGGGACTAGCCCCAAGTGAATTTACTGTAAATTGGTATTTAAACAACAATTTGTTATTCACAGGTCCTGACTACCTTGCCGAAGAAGCTGGGGAATATACTGTTGAAACAATTATGGTAAACGCTGAAATTCCACCTAATTGTAATTACAACCCTACTACTGTTACCGTTTTTGAATCTAGTACAGCAACTGCAACTTATACTGTTACTGAAGATTTTCAGGATACAGCTACCATTACTGTAAATGTCACAAATGGTGATGGTGTATATCAATATCAGTTAGATGATGGTCCTTTTCAGGACAGCAACCAATTTCATGATGTCGCTTCTGGAGATCATATAGTTACAATAATTGATACTTATGGAAATTGTGGTGAATATGAATTGCCTGTTTTAGTATTAAAATACCCTAAATTTTTCACTCCAAATGGCGATGGAATTAATGATACATGGAATATAGAAAATTTAGCAAATCAACCGGATGCAGTAATTAATATTTTTAATCGATTTGGTAAATTCATAATCCAAATAGCGCCTTCTGAGAATGGTTGGGACGGAACTTATAATAACAGTCAACTACCATCCACTGACTATTGGTTTGTAGTTTCTTATAAAGGAAGGAATAATGAGGATAAAGAGTTTAAAGCTCATTTTTCATTAAAAAGATAATATATTTATTACAATATGTATTTTTAAATAACCATTGGATCTATATCTGATGGTTATTTCTTATATTACAGACACTAACTTATATTAAACACCATTTTATCAATTGAAATATATAGTATCCCTTTTTATACCCTTTCTTTTTTGCATTAGTCAAACTACTCATGCTCAAAATAACATTTCCATCACAGCACAATTTCTTCCTGAACAAAACAAGGTTCAAGTCAAACAAGAAATTACCTTAAAAAACACTTCTAATAAACCATTAGATAGTATTTATTTGTACGATTGGAATAACGCTTATTCATCAAGAGATACTGAATTAGCAAAACGGTTTGCTGAAGAATACAGTACCAAGTTACATTTTTCAAGAGATGAAGAAAAAGGTTTTACTAACATTCAAAAAATTAGTAGTAACACAAAAGAACTTAACTATAATAGGATAAAGCACGATATAATTGCAGTTGCTCTAGAACAAACATTGCAACCTAATGACAGTACTACTATACATTTAAACTACACGTTACAACTTCCGTCAGATAGGTTTACTCGATTTGGTATTGATTCAAAAAGCAATATCAAATTAAAAGAATGGTTTATCATACCTGCAAAACTTACTGATACGTGGATTTATTATAGTAATAAAGATTTGGATGATTTATATTTCCCTAATAGTGACATCAAACTTAACTTAACTGTTCCAAGTGATTACGAAACTATTAGTGATTTTGATAAAATTAGCACTGTCGTAAAGGACAGCACTACTAACATACAATATACAGGTAAAAACAGGATTAATGCTGAAATTCATCTAACCAAGAATTCTAATTTCACTGAAATAGCTACCGATAAACTTACTTTTGTATCCAATATTGATGACGAAGGAATTAGTTCAGGACTTAAAGCTGTCATTCATGACAAGGTTGCCTATTTCTTACATGATAAGCTTGGTGATTATCCTCATGAAAAAATACTTTTATCAAATACATCCTATAAAAGAAATCCAGTTTACGGATTAAATCAATTACCTGACTTTATTCGTCCATTTCCAGATGGGTTTCAATATGAAGTGAAAATTTTAAAAGCCACAATAGCTAAATATGTAAAAAACACTTTTAATACCAACCCAAGAAATGATTTCTGGTTAAATGATGCCATTGAAAATTACTTAATGGTTAAATATGTAGAGGATAATTACCCGAACATGAAAACACTAGGGTCTTTATCTAAAATATGGGGACTTCGTTCATTTCAAATTGCTAAAAAGAAGTTTAACGACCAATACTATTATTTTAGTTTATATACGGCTAGAAAAAATTTAGATCAAAAATTAAGCAGCCCAAAAGATTCGCTTTTAAAATACAATGTCAATATTTCTAATAAAAACAAAGCAGGTGTAGGCTTGTTATATTTAAAAGATTATTTAGAAAAAGGTATCATCAGTACTTCTTTAAAAGAATTTTACCAGCTAAACAGTTTAAAAACAATTGAATCCAAAAACTTTATTGATCTTATTCAGTCAAAGACTTCAAAAGACATCAGCTGGTTTATGAAGGACTATATCAATTCGAATGAAAAAATTGATTACACAATTACTGATGCGATGGAAATTAATAATGAGCTCGTTATTAGCCTAAAAAACAAAGAAAACACAAAAGCTCCTATTTCAATTTACCAACTTATAGATGGCAAAATAATCAGTAAGCATTATGTTGATGGGTTTGAAACAGAAAAAACTATTCGCATACCCAATAACAAACCGGATAGAGTAATTTTAAATTATGAAGGAATAGTTCCAGAATTTAATTTACGTAATAACACAAAAACAGTTAAACCACATTTATTCAATAAACCTTTAAAACTTTCATTTTTAAAAGATGCTGAAGCCTCCAATCGCAACCAATTATTTTATGTCCCTGAGCTTGGGTATAATTTATATGATGGTTTTTCTCCAGGACTTACTTTCAATAATAAAACATTACTTAAAAAAGCATTCATTTATAAAATAAAGCCCATATACGGATTAAAAAGTAAATCATTGGTAGGTAGCGTTTCATCAAGTTATACCAAATACTATAAAAACAAAAGTTTATTTAGTGCTACCTATGGTATTTCATATAATCAATATCATTATGAAGAAAACTTAATGTATCAAAAGTTTAATCCATATGTCAGAATTAATTTTAGGAACAAAAATGACTTAAGGGATAATGCTAACAAATACATCATTGCAAGAAGTGTTACTGTACAACGTGAAAAAGATCTTAATACAGAAGATGACACCCCAAACTATAATGTTTTTAGTCTTAAGGCAGGAATGTCGGATGCAAATCTACTTATCTTTAAATCCTTGGATACTGACCTCCAATTCGCCAAAAATTTTGGTAAAATTTCAGCTGATTATGAATATCGAAAAATATTTTCAAACAACCGTCAATTAAACTTCAGAGTTTTTGCTGGTGGGTTTCTATACAATAAAACAAATACCGATTACTTTAGCTTTTCTTTAGACAGACCACAGGATTATCTTTTTGACTATAACTATTATGGTAGATCTGAAAGCACAGGAATTTACAGTCAACAAATTATTATTGCTGAAGGAGGGTTTAAATCTAAATTAAATAATTCATTAGCCAATGAATGGATGACTACAGCTAATGTTAATACCAATATTTGGAAATACGTTTTTGTTTATGGTGATGGAGGATTCGTTGGTAATAGTGGAAAAACAAATTTTGTTTATGATTCGGGAGTACACTTGAACTTAGTACCTGATTATTTTGAATTGTATTTTCCAGTATATTCTAACTTAGGTTGGGAAATTGGCCAACCACAATACGGGGATAAAATCAGGTTTAAAGTTACCCTTACTCCTAAAGTATTAATTAGTTTATTTACCCGAAAATGGCTGTAAACAAATTAAGCAATTGATAATTCAAAAACTTAAAAACACTACTTTTTTAACAAATCATTAAAGAAAAGTGTTTTTGACTGATAATTACATAATAAATTCACTTAAATCACACTTGCGTGAAATTTAAGTTTTTTGTATTTTTGCAACTCAAGAAAATCCACATACACCTATGAGCAACACAAGTAAAACGACTAAAGACATTACTTTCGAAGATTTTAAGGCAGAAGTATTAAGCGATTATAAAATTGCCGTTACCAGTCGTGAATGTAGTCTATTAGGACGTCGTGAAGTGTTAACCGGGAAAGCAAAATTTGGAATTTTCGGCGATGGTAAAGAGGTGCCACAATTAGCTATGGCTAAAGCCTTTAAAAATGGTGACTTCCGTTCTGGTTATTATCGTGACCAAACCTTTATGATGGCTATTGGAGCTTTAAACATCCAACAATTTTTTGCGGGATTATATGGCCATACTAATATTGCAGAAGAACCAATGTCAGCAGGAAGACAAATGGGTGGACATTTCGCTACTCATAGTTTAAATGAAGACGGATCTTGGAAAAACTTAACACAACAAAAAAATTCTAGTGCGGACATCTCTCCTACTGCTGGTCAAATGCCACGTTTATTAGGATTAGCTCAAGCCTCAAAAATATATAGAGAAGTTGAAGGTATTGACACTGAAAAATTCTCTGTAAATGGTGACGAAATAGCTTGGGGAACTATTGGAAATGCAAGTACTAGTGAAGGATTATTTTTTGAAACAATCAATGCTGCTGGAGTACTTCAAGTACCAATGGTCATGAATGTATGGGATGATGAATACGGTATCTCAGTACACGCAAAACACCAAACAACAAAAGAGAATATCTCAGAAATCTTAAAAGGTTTTCAAAGAGATGAAGAGAATAGCGGTTACGAAATTTTTAGAGTAAAAGGATGGGATTACCCAAACTTAGTTGATGTATACCAAAGAGCTGCAGTAGTAGCAAGAAAAGAACACTGCCCTGTTTTAATTCACGTAAATGAATTAACACAACCTCAAGGACATTCAACATCTGGTTCTCATGAACGCTACAAATCTAAAGAAAGATTAGCTTGGGAAGTTGAATTTGATTGTATGTCAAAAATGCGTCAATGGATGATAGAAAACAACATCTTTACTGATGAAGAAGCTAAAGCCATTGAAAAGGACATCCAAAAGCAAGTACGTAAAGGAAAACAAGCTGCTTGGACTGCTTTTGTAAAACCACAAAAGGAAGAACAAATTGAAGCTGTTGCCGTATTAAAAGCTGCAGCTGCTAATTCAAGTAACAAAGCTTTTATTGAAAAACTTGCCAATGAATTGGAAGTAATAAAAGAACCTATACGTAAAGAAATATTAATTGCTACTAGAAAAGCATTACGATATGTTACCACTGAAAATTCTGAATCAAAAACCGATTTAATCAATTGGATTGCTAGTTACAAAGCAAAGATTCAACCAAAATATAGTGCCAACTTATACTCAGAGAGTAATTTAAGAGCTGATAATATCAATGCCGAAGCTCCTAAATACAAGGTTGACGCAGAAATGGTTGACGCACGTTTAATTATGCGTGATAACTTTGATGCAATTTTTACCAAATACCCTGAGTCATTAATATTCGGAGAAGATGCAGGACACATTGGTGATGTCAACCAAGGACTGGAAGGAATGCAAGAAAAATATGGAGAGTTAAGAGTTTCTGATACAGGAATTCGTGAAGCAACCATATTAGGACAAGGAATTGGAATGGCAATGAGAGGTTTGCGTCCAATTGCTGAAATTCAGTATTTAGATTATATTTTATACGCCTTACAAATCATGTCAGATGATTTGGCTACTTTACAATACAGAACAAACGGAAAACAAAAAGCTCCTTTAATCATTCGTACTCGCGGTCACCGATTAGAAGGTATATGGCATTCAGGATCACAAATGGGTGGATTAATTCACCTAATAAGAGGAATTCACTTATTAGTACCAAGAAACATGACTAAAGCCGCCGGGTTCTATAACACATTATTAGAAGGTGATGAACCAGCTGTTGTAGTAGAATGTTTAAATGGATACCGTTTAAAAGAAAAAATGCCATCTAATTTAGGTGAATTCAAAACACCTATTGGAGTAGTAGAAACAGTAAAAGAAGGGTCAGACATTACGTTAGTATCTTACGGTTCTACACTACGTATTGTTGAAGAAACTGCTAAAGAACTAGCACAAGTAGGAATTGATGCTGAGGTAATTGATATTCAATCATTATTACCATTAGATATTAATCATGACATGGTAAAATCTGTTCAAAAAACGAATCGATTATTGGTCATTGATGAAGATGTTCCTGGCGGAGCTTCTGCTTATATTTTACAAGAAATTGTAGAAAAACAAGACGGATACCGCTATTTAGATAGCAAACCACAAACTTTAGCTGCTAAGGAACATAGACCAGCATATGGTACTGATGGAGATTATTTTAGTAAACCATCTGCTGAAGATATTTTTGAAAAAGTATACGAAATGATGCACGAAGCAAATCCTGCAAAATTCCCTACTTTATTTTAGATATTAAATTATAGAATTATAAAAATCCTCGATAAATAAAATTGTTTATCGGGGATTTTTATTTCTGTATAAAACAATATAAGAATAAAATAGATTGTAAATTTCAAACTAAATCAACACCTATTCCTTTTTTAAAACTTTGAACCATTGATTATTGTTTTTTGTATTAACTTTTATAAAATACAAACCGTCATCACCTTTAATGTAAACTTCTATATTTTTTTTGTCAATATTTTTTTGGCTTAAAATCTTCCTTCCATTTAAATCATAAATTGTTGTCTCAATTTCAGATGTATAATTTTCAAGCTCTATGGAAACACTTCCTTGAGTTGGATTAGGAAAAACAGAAATATCACCTAATTTATTATTTAAATCTTCTACCCCCAAATTATCAACATCATGGACAATACCACAACTTTCTATAAATTTAGTTATAGTAGCATCTATCCCATTAGTTGAGGGTATAACATGATTAAAGTTATTATAGTTAGAAGCGCCTTGAAAAAAACCAATATTTCTACTTAAATAAAAAGCTTCATTATGTTTAAAAAAACCTGTGAAATTATCAACATAAAACATTTGTGGGCTATTATTCCCGCTAACTATTATTTTTTTTAAATCTCCAATTGGATCATAAACAGTTACAAAATAATCACTTTCATATATAGATATGTCATAACTTGGGTTATTAGTACTTGTAAAACTTACATCCTCTATAGTATTTTGATTATTATAAACTCTTCCAATAGTATATATAAGATTATTATCGATTATTGTTTTGTAGCCAGCACCATGATCGGAATATGAAGCACCTCTTATCCATTCACAAATACCACTTGTGTTAACTTTGGCAAGGTAAAATGCTCCTACACTTCCCTCTGTTGTTGTCCCATCTGTATTGCTAAAAACATGATTTCTACTGGAGTTTTGACAGTTATTAGCTCCGGAAATGTATGTATTCCCCTGAGTGTCTGTGGCAATCGAAAACGGTCTAGAACCTGCATGTGTTGCCTCATTTACTGTACTTTTTACACCCCAAGAATATTCCCCGTTTTCATTAAGTTTTGCCAAAAACATTCCACCACTATCAAGTATTGCTATAGGTGTAGTACTGTTAGTTGAATAAAAATTTGCTTCCTGTTGAGAAAATCCTGTTATATATATATTATTAGAAGCATCGAAACCGACATCCGTTAAAAAATTACTAATTGTATCTTCCATATATATTCCTGTATCCCAAATTAAATTACCATCACTTGAAAACTTAAGCATTACATAATTAATATTAGTTGTACTTATGGGCTGGAAAGTTTGTGATGCGATACCATTTAGATATAATTGATTTGCGTTTCCTTGTGAATTCCCTGTACTTATCAAATTATCATTTTTGTCTAAATGTAATTTTTTAGGATAAAAATATTGACCTTTTATATGCCAAATTAATTTCCCTCTTGAATCTAGTTTGATTATAAATCCTGGATATGAATTTGAGTTTAAAACAATTTTGGTTCCTGTATTGTCATAAAACACTCCTTCTGAATTACCGCACACATATATGTTTCCTGCACTATCCTCTACTGAAGAATACATAATGTCTCTATCAGAACTAGGCGCTTTTTCTGTATATACAACCCATTTAATAGTTCCGTTAAAGTCGTGTTTTACAAGGTAACTTCCAGCTTTAGTTTCCAGCTTATCATAAGTTACACCTAATTTAGTATCAAATTTTTGGTTGTTATAATAACCACTAGTTAAAAAACCATCAGAAACCTTAGTCAAATCTATTACTTCAGGATAATGACTCCCAAACCATTGTGCATAACCAATTTGTCCATTATAAACATCCTCTCCACTATTAACCAATGTCCAACATTCTTCTATCTGAGCTGGTTGTTCATAAACATTTGGTCCTTGTTTGGTTATATTATCATAACATCCATCATCAGACCAGACATTCAAGTTAATATTAGTTTGCCCCGAAGAAGTAAAGTATGTAGTTGGGGTAGAGCTATTACTATTTAATATATTAGAATTACCAGGAAAAGTCCACTCGTAATTATTAGCCTCTACTGAGTTTTCATGAAACGTAACTAATTCACTAGGCTGTGAGTTTATAAGATCAAAATGAAAATCAGCTTCTGTTTGTTCTACTATTATATCAAACGTATCTGTAAAATTTCTAAAACAAGATGGAGCATTGACATTTATAGATTGTAAGTAAAAAGTTCCTGTTTCATTTAACAAAGATGTATTAAATATAATCGTACCTCCATTACCCTGTTGACTTGTACCAAAAGAATCATTTGAACCAGTTTTTTTGAGAGTGTACGCAACATTAGGCTCTGTATTATTTATTGTTATTTCAAGAGATTCTTCATGACATAATATAGAGTCAAGAATAGAGTAAGGTTTATCTACCTGAGGAGGTGTAACAATATGTATGTTTTTAATATCTTCAGTAATTAAACCATTATTTTCAACAACTAATTTAATTTGATAGTCCCCTGCTACAGTAAACGTATGATTAAACGATCCGCAAACTGAACTAATCAAATTATTGTCTATATACCAATTGCAAGAGGTTGAACTACCTATTACTGCATCAATATTAAAAGACGTTGACACAAGACACCCACCACTAAAATCAATTTTGGCATAAGGCTTAGCTTCAGAGGATGGTGTTTGGTTTTTTAATATCACACCATTAGTACCACAAGCGTACATTGTACTTGTACCATTAGCACTCCAAAAAGAATTAATATTATAATTTAACGAACTAGGTTGCCATTCCAATATTTTTTTATCCGTTGTAGATTTAAATATCCCATGATCAGTTCCAATAAAGTAATTACTTCCATAAGCATAAATGGTATTCCCATTTAATGGCCCATAATCATAATCAGTAATAATAGTTTTATTTGAATAACTACATTTTAAATAACGTTCGCTTACTGAATACACCCCAGAACTAGTATAAGTAACATCTTGATGCATTTCATTCGAAGTAAGAGTCGCTATAGGGTTACTTCCAGTACTCATTTTAAAATATCTTCCATTACTACCTATTCTAGATTGATAACCATTGGTATCAAAAACAATAGATATAAAATCATCGGTAATATTATCTCCCCATGTACTATTATTTTCAGTAGTATAATTATTAATATTATTTGTAAAATAGATTAATAAGCCATTATTACCTACAGCATAAAACCTACCATAATTTTTTGAATAGTTAATATCCATTAAAGCGCTATTACTAACATTTAAGCTAATAATATTATAATTTAAAGAAGGAAAATCTATAGCCATAACAACTGCTTTATTATTAACTAAATCTTCTCCTACAGCATATATAGTAAAGGTGGCTTGTGTGTTATTTGGATTAGCATAACAAGCATTAAACTTCGTATTATTATACAATATAGCATTCTGAGAATTATCTGTTACTTCAAAACGTTGCCAATTTATACTTCCATTACCACCATTTAATGTGTAATAAAGCCCACTTTCCCCAGAAACTAAACCTGTATCGTTAAAAAAAACAACATCTGTTAATGTGTCATTAATACCTGAATCCAAGTTTCCCCACTGAGAGAATGCAGTTTGAAAGGATAAGACTATGAGTAATAATAATATTTTCATAATATATAGTTAGATAATTAGCAAACGTAAAAATACACAAAACAATTAAGTATTTATAATGCATATATCCACATTCTATTTTTATATCTTTAAGTAATTCACTTACCACCAAATCATATCACATACTTAAGAGTTGCAAAAGGACAGAGACCAACTTATGGTACTGATGGAGATTATTTTAGCAAACCATTTGCTGAAGATATTTTTGAAAAAGTATACGAAATGATGACGAAGCAAATCCTGCAAAATCCCCTGCTTTATTTTAAATATTTACCCTTTATAATATCAAAAGCTCCAATGAAATAAATTTCATTGGAGCTTTTATTTAATTTGTACTATTGCTATTCTGTTATAGTAATTAATTCCTCATTTTCCAAGAATATTAATGTGTATTCATCATCTGACAATACAGAATTATCCTTAAACCTTAATATGAATACATTTTCATTAACCAAAACTGTATAAGTAAATGATTTATTTATTGTCAATTTATCTTTTGCAAGAGTATAATTATAGACCCCAGTCTTAATCATATTCGGTAGGCTTTCACCAATATTATTTACAACTTCAATTTGATCTAAATTTTCATTGAAAATCCACTGTACATCATTTTGTTTCAACTGAACCATTCCTAAAAAACCACTGTAACTTTTCAAATTCCAAATTTTACTCATTGAATTATCTTCAACATTATTACCCTTGTTTTCATTAACATTTATATCAATTTCATCTTCATTTGAACATGATACCAAAAACCCAAAGCACATAAGTAATATTACTAACTTTTTCATAGTATGAATATTTAATTGGTTTTAATAAAATAATAATGATGACCTAAAGTAATATTAAAGAGTTTAGAAAAACATCATTTGCTTTTTCGAGGGAGAGTGTCAAAATTAGACTATTCAACTAACTAACAACATATTAAAGATAACATATTATATTTATATCTCAAAATTTAAAGTTTTTTATATCTAATATTGAAAAAACAGTCACTTTATTTAACAATAAAAGCTTTTAATATTTTTGATATAATATTAATTGATAATTTATGAGAGTTTTCCTCAGCCTATTAATGAAGCTTTAAAAAGCATTCGCTTTACGAGTCATTAGAATTTTTTCTATCATGAAATATAAATTTCAATCCATGCAAAAAATTGATATTATCCTATATCAACATCATCAACTAATATAGCTGAAGTCCAAGTATATCAATAATCAATAGGTTTCTTCAACCAAATACCAGCATCTCCAGTTCTGTTACGTTAATCAGACTAATTTACATCAAAAGCCTTATCACTAGACTCACAGTTAAAATTACATTTTGTATTCACTTTTCAACATAATTTATAGCTTTCTAACAAGTAGATTTTACTTAGTCAGAAATGACTTTAAATTTAACTATCTGAATCAAGAAAAATGATTCTTTAAATCTTGTAAAAGTGCATGGTATATAGGATTACAAAAATCAGCTACTCCACTCTCTTTGGCCGATTCCCATTTGGAAGTCCATAATACAAAAGATGTATTATTTTCTGAAATAGGGAATACAGTAACCTCTCCAATATATCCAGTAACGTTTTCTTTAGAAACTACTGCTGGCCCATCATCAATACTATATGAGAATTTTCTACCAACAGTATCAACTGTTTGGAGCGTTTCGTGAAAAGCATCATTTAAAATTCGCTTTGCCCCAACTTCATTGGAAGTGACATCTCCTACTACTTCTACTTTAGTGATAACATTTTTGCTCCACGATAAATCGTGAAAGTTTTTTATGACACTCCAAACCTTATCAGCATCACTATTGATTACAATTGAATTATAACACCCCATATCTCAAACTTTTAATTGGTTACTTAGACAATTCTAAGTTTTATATTTAACAACGTATGTTTTGATCATGATTTTTTGGAGATATACAAAGTTAGCTGATTTTTATGAAAAAATCAACTAGACACTCGTATCTAGTTCAACACATGTGTTTTACAAATATATTAAATTACTTAATTGCCTTCTCAAAAGCCGTTTTACCTCCTACTATTGGTAGTATTATTTTTGTAGCCTTTAAATCAACTGTTAACTCAGTTCCTGGATCTGGCCAAACTGTAAACTCTTTATCACTTGAAAAAATCATCAATCCTATTTGTTGTCCTTTAGTAATTATTTGATCATCAGGCATTAAGTTAAACGACATTTCATAAAATCCCCCTGGAGTTAGAGGCTCACTTGTTGTTAATGAACTATGGTTTTGTGGATCTGCCCAACCACGGGTTATAATATTATCCGTAATTTTAACCTTACTACCTTCATTCCAAGGCAATGATACTAACCAAATGGATAGATTAGCCGCTGGCTTATTACTCGCTAATTTTATTGTAATTGTAGCTTCACCAGAAATATGAACATCATCCGTTAATTCAGGGCTTACATATAACAATCTATGTTTTGAAGATTCACTTTTTGCTAAATCAGCTCCAGAAAAAGAATAATCATCAACTAAAGTTTCTTTTCCGTTATTCTTCTTTTTCTCTGTACTTAACAAACCGTTTTTAGGAGCTCCTGAATTAAGATAAAGTGTTACTGGCGATGCTTCTGGATTTGGATATTCAGCGTACGGTGTTGGATTGTTTTGCATATCATTTTCTCTAACAATCCATGATCGAGCATCTTGCTCTACTCCATTTTCAACTCCATGTAAATAACGCGTAAACCATCTGTTCATCATTTGCATTGGTGGTGGACCACCATGACCATTTTGATGATAATAAATTTGACTTGGAAGTCCCATTTCTTTTGCTCTCTTATATATTCTATAACTATGCTCTGGCATTACATTCCAATCATTGAAACCATGCGACATCAACAATGCTGCTTTCATAGGTTTCATATCATTTAAATAATCACGTCCAGCCCAAAAGTCATTATAGTCACCGGTAACCCTGTCCATTCCTTGCTTCATTTCTATATCTCTCACCGTTCTATTATTATAAGGACGCTTAGCTTCATCACCACTATGAATAAAGTCATATAAAACATCCACATCTTCACCTAAATATCCTCCAGGAGATCGTACCAATCCATTAGATCTATAATAGTGATAATATGAAGTGTTTGGAGCTATAGGAATAATTGCTTCTAGTCCATTTACACCAGTTGTTGCTGCTGCTAATGGAATTGTACCGTTATATGAAGTACCCGTCATCCCAACTTTACCTGTTGACCAAAATGCAGTAACTAGCTCATTACTATCAGGTGACTTATACCCTTTTATTCTACCACATAACCAATCAATAACAGCTTTTGGAGCTAACGATTCATTATCCCCTCCAACAGTTGGAGCCCCTTGTGACAATCCCGTACCTGGAGATGATGAATGCACTACTATATACCCTCTAGGAACCCATTTTTTAATATGAGAATTTGAAATAATCGGACGTTTTCCCACACGTATAACCTCAGGGTGGACTCTTTCTTTTTCTTTTTCTCCAATTTCATGTTTAACATCCCAAAACAATCCTTTTACATCTCTTGCTACTCCAGCAAAATAAGGGCTTGAAACATAAATTATTGGCAATTTTAAACCTTCTGTTTCTGTCTGTTGTGGTCGAGTAACCGCTACATGCATTCTGTCTAATTTCCCATCACCATCAGTATCAAATTCTGTTTCAACCCATAAGTCATGGCGTATCCACTTATTTGCATCAGTAAAGGCTTGAACTATTTGCGCTTCTCCGTTTTCAAATATAGGAAGTGCTTTAATAATTTCTTCTTGTTTTTGAGCATTCACATTGGTAATGAATGCAACTAAAATTAGTAAGTAAATTTTAGGATTGAATACAATTTTCATAATCAAAAAAGTTTTAAATACGTTATATAAGTGCTTGTTCACTTATATAAACAAGTAGTTTTTACCTATTTGAAAAAAAACATACTTGTTCATTAACTAACGAAAATACGTTTTTCATTAAAAACATAGCGTTAAATATATCCTAATATATTACCCAAATACAATACTTAATCCACTTATAAAAAAAACAAATAGAAAAACATATAAAAGCAAAAAAGGTAGCGATATAAAATTGCTACCTTTAATATATTAATTCTGTAACCCTATTTCAGGACGTCACAAGTATAAGCTTTACTTAGAAAGTAATTGCTTCACCATCATAACATGCTTGCAAAATAGCTTTAATCTCTTCAAATTTAGGTTTTCTAGGATTGAAAAGTGTACAAGGATCTTTCATTGCGTTTTCAGTAAGCGTATCTAATTTCGATTCCCATTCTTTAGCATCGATTCCGTACTCTTTTAAAGAACCAACAACACCAACAGATTCACGTAAATTAGAAATTTCTTGCGCAAATTCTTCAGCTGTAGATTTTCCTAATAGTGCAGCTAAATCTTCATACTTATCTGTTACTTTAGAGTTGAAACGGACAACGTTAGGCATTAAAATAGCATTAGCACAACCATGAGGAATACCAA